>Ga0228711_1000085_pt1 | contig 71746 bp, 28 predicted proteins | sample MedpolnodulmetaG_2_FD_177996 | JGI IMG/M metagenome (GOLD analysis project Ga0228711, IMG submission 177996) | Root nodule microbial communities from Medicago polymorpha collected in Santa Monica, California, United States - brown nodules | ecosystem: Host-associated > Plants > Roots > Nodule...
AGAGTTTTCTGGTCCTTTACTGCTTTATTTAATTCAGTTATATATCCAGAGTTTTCTGGTCCTTTACTGCTTTATTTATTTCAGTTACATATCCAGAGTTTTCTGGTCCTTTACTGCTTTATTTATTTCAGTCTTTTATTCCAGAACTTTCTGGTCCTTTTATTTATTATAATTATCCAGAGTTCTCTGGTCCTAATATTAATATTTTATTACTAACCAAATATTTTCTTGAGCATATATACTTATTTAAGTTGCAGGAATAATTTTTAAAAGGGTCACAATTCAAACCCCCATTTCTTGTGACGTTTATTGCTACTTCAATAACACATCATTGTATGCATGTGTAAAATAAATTTACACAGATATATTATAGTAATTATATTCATAATATACTACTTTGGTCTAGGCATGACAATAAAACTCGTACCCGTGGGTACACGTATGAACCCACCCCAATTTGACGGGATTTTCCTGCTTTGAATTGGTTTGACTTTTTTCCGATTTCAAAATACGAGTTTGTGACAAGTAACAGAGATATACGTCCTCACCCCGAACCCATACCCAAACCCGTCTCCAAATGATTGATAATTACCATGTTATAAAAATATTGGATATTTAAAGGAGCGACCAAATCATTCGGTCAAAGAAATGTTAAAATGCACATATTGTTAGGTAATGCATTACAACTTTGTCATTGATGCCAAATTATTATTTATTTATTTTATTAAAAGATACAAAAATGATAACTGAGCACAATATTTTTGACACAAATACAACACCGTATACACTGTTCATTTATACTCCATTTTATTTTCTTTTTTTTATTCCTTTCCTGCAGCTCAGACTCTCTCCCTCTCCTCTGTGTGGGCCACCATCCCGCCTCTGCAAGCCACCGTCCTTCTGCCAGTCTTCGCAACTCTCACACACCCTTTCCGCCCACCGTCCTCAACTCCATCCATCTCTGCAAATCCATCGATCGTACATGTATTATTCTACCGTATTATACTGTTGCTTGATACTTCTTTTTTTTCCTTCCTTTTCTTCTCTCTCTCGATGGCTGTAACCACCATCTTCTGCATAGAAGGTCGGCATCGGCGTGGTGGTGGTGGTCTTGTGCGGTTTTTCGGCAATGTGAGAGAGAATATGATATTCTCGGCGGTGGCGTGAGGGATAGCAGATCCGAACAGATTGATTGTGGTAAGGACAATGGTTGTTGAGGATGAAGAGTGTTGTGATGAAATTAATGGCAGAGGAGGATGGTGGTGGAGAAGGTGACAAGAGTGGTGGTGTAAGTAGGAATTGGGAGAAGGCAGAGAAGAGAAGAAGATAGGGGTGTGAGGATTTTACAAATTTGCCTTTACTTTATGGTTGAAATGCCAAAACTGCCCATGGTGTTGTATTTGTGACCAATATTTTGTGTTCATTTATCATTTCTCTAAAAGACATGATTCATTGCGCACGAGGATGAGGCGGGGGTATAGAACCCATCAGAGACGAGAACAATATTCAATTTCACATTCCCATTGGATACGAGTAAAGTAATAAGTAGTAAGCATATGAGAATAAGGGATGAAATTGGAAAATTAACTTTTTAGGTTCATGTAATAAAATATGTATTTATTCTATATTAGAAACTAAATACATCATATATTAAATGAATTTAAAAAGTAAATTTTCTCTTATAAACGAGATTGCATGAAGTAATATTATTATAGTTTAATTGTGACAGTCCAAAACAGTTTTGTACACACAACCAATCAAAACATTCTGAATTGCCACATCAATTAATGATTTTAATTTATGTTGGTCAAACGTGACAATTCAGAATGTTTTGATCTGTGTGTACAAAACTGTTTTGGACTGACAACTCACCACGATTAAACTCATATTATTATGGATTTAAAAGATGTGCACCGTTGGTTTAAAACATGTTTAAAAATATTATACACCGTCAGTGCATGTCTATTAAACTGATTGATTATACCCTTGTGACGTCTTATTGTCCCTTCCACAATACATCTTCCTGATCATCTAATCGAATCTGCCACCATCAAAACACACAACCTCTTTTCTATTCATTGCCAAAAATCTCAACAACAAAAAAATGGTTCTTTCTCAAAAGCTTCACGAAGCATTCAAAGGAACTGTAGAGAGAATCACAGGCCATAGAACCGTTTCCGCCTTCAAAGAAAAAGGTGTTCTTAGTGTCTCTGAGTTCATCATCGCCGGTGATAATCTCGTTGCTAAATGCCCCACTTGGTCTTGGTAATTTCAATTTCCCCCCCTTTTTCGTAATTAGGGTTCATCGTTCTTCTAATTGGGTTATTTTTCTTGAAAAATTTAATTGGGTATTGGATATTTTGATCAAAGTTGAAAAATTGATTTTTTTTTCAATAGGGGTTTCGAATTGGGTATTGGTTATTTTAATTAAAGGTGAGATTTTTTGCTGAAAATTTGAATTTTTTCGAAAGGGGTTTCGAATTTGGTGGATTTATGTTTATTATTATGTCTATTAGTTAATATAAATTTTTTATTAGTTTGTTAGTGAGTTATGAGAATATTGAAGTAGTTTTTGATTCATTGGTTCTGTTTTTGATTTTCGATGACAGGGAATCAGGTGAGCCAAGCAAGAGGAAGTCATATTTACCATCTGAGAAACAATTCTTGATTACTAGAAATGGTAAGAATAAGAGTTTTCATTGTTTCTGTTATTTTTTGGATTAATGGTATGCTTAAATAAGATTAAGGATTTGAAAGTGCTTTTTACATTATTTGAGTGTTTGTTTTTTCTTATTTTTTGTGATAATTGTGCTAGGAAATTTTGTGCACATTCTTGAGGTTTGCTTAAATGTGGAAATGACACACCCTTTTATTTTTATTACATAATGAACCAAAGTTTTTGCTGTTGTTGGTACTTGTAAAATGTAAACCAATGTAATTAAAGTCTTTGGCATTGCCGTGGTTGCACAATGTATCCGCACAAGTTTATGTCCTATTGGTTTGATTGGGTGCTTAGATTGAAACCTAAGGTTCTTTGCCCTTCGTCAAAAGTGTGTTTTGTGGGGTTTGAACTGTGCTCTTCTCCTACAAACTAAGCACTGTCTAATCAACTTAACCACATCCCTTGGTTTAAAGCCTGTGTTTGGAAAATTTAAAATATATGTTGCCACTGCATGGTCTATCGAAGCCCATATTTCTAGCTGCCTTAAGTTCATAGCACAATTGCTTTGAGAGGCGATAAAGATAAGAGAAACGTGTATCCAAAAATAGCATAATTGTCTGTTAAAAATAGATTGTGTACGTGTTTTAAAAATATATTCATGCTTTTGTTATGTGTCTTAAGACCTATCCTATTTCTTGACTGATCTTTTATGTTGTTTTTCAAACAGTGCCTTGTCTGCGGAGAGCTGCATCCATTGAAGAAGAATATGAAGCTGCCGGGGGGGAAGTTTTACTTGATGACGAAGAAAATGATGGATGGCTAGCAACTCATGGAAAGCCAAAAGGTGTGTATTCAATTGCACTGGAGGCATGGATATAAGATATTGTACTGCAACTTTAATCCTTTGATCTTATACCCTTGTAATTTTTTTTTTCAGAAACTAAATCTGATGAAGAAGAGAATTTACCTTCCATGGAAAGTCTAGAAATCAGCAAAAAGAGTTCTGTTAAGCAAATATCTTCCAACACGGGAGGTGAGGATGATGAAGATATTCCTGATATGGAAGAGTTTAAAGAATATGACAACATTATTGAGACAGATCCTGTAAGTTGATACTAGATATACATATTAAACACTACTCCCTCCGTCCCATTTTAAATGACCTACTTTGAAAATGTTTACCATTCATATGTTATACTTTGACCATATTTTTCTATTAATATACAAAGACAAATGGTAGCATATAAGATGTTGGATTCGTCTTTGATGAATATTTTCAAAATATCAAATTTTTATAATTTTTCCAAATAGATTTATTAAAGATATTTAAGATCAAAATTGTGCATTGGCTTGTGTGACAGAGTCAACTGTGTCAAATAATATGGGACGAAGTACATCAATTGTCGGAGTAAAAGTTTCAGTCTTATTGAATCAAATAAAAGGGAATATATATTTTCATCTATATGTATATTTAGATGTGCTGTCTTTGTATGTTGAGTTATAGACTCTGTTTGGTAAATAGCAGTGGATGACGTATAAGCTAGCTGATAGATAATAGAGGATAAACTAGCTGATTGAATTTGAAGGGTTTGGTGAAATTAACGGTTGAACTAACCAACATTAAAATATTAATATTAAATGATACAAAAAGATATTCTTAATCAATATTTAAATCTTTCAATTAAGATAAGGAGGGTAAAAATGAGAGAAAATATGATAAGCTATAAGCTCAAAAGCTACCTGAGTTGAAGTAGCAGTTCAAAAAACACAACAAGCTCGTGAGAGAAAACTGTTACCATTACCAATCAATTCTAGTTTAATTATACAAGCTTATACGGTGTAAGCTATCCACTATAAGCTAGCGGTTTAGCCTTCCCCAAACAGAGCCATAGTCTTTTTGTACCTATCTTTCACAGCAAAAAATACTTGGATGAAGAAAAAAAAAAGAGATTCTAGAATGAAATAGATATCTAAGTAATGAAGTCGGAAGAGAGTAGCAGTTATGCTGCTGGATATTAGTGTCATTTGAGATACATATGAAATATAGGGGTATCACTTTCTGAGAATGACCCAAATGGTGATGAATATTAATGGAAACTTTTCATGTATATGACCAAAGGGGAAACCCAAATTTCAAACATTTTTTTTATCTGTTTATTACTATGGTATGCATTTTCCTTCCCTTGTCCTTTTAGAAGGATGTATATATATACTCTCTAATAGCTGAAATCAACAACATGGATCAGACATTTTACATACTATCCTATACTACTGTCACGAGTCCTATCCAAAGATAGACCATTTAATTCCAAATCTTTCTCATGGCTGAAATCATTTCTTCGAAGTCAGTTGCCATTTACTGTGAAGTATCCATAATAACTGATTCTGTGAACACGGGCTCTTTTGTTTGTTTGCTAACTTGGCAATTTTGAACTTGAGACTTGTATATCTTGATTAAGACTCTATGATGAACCCTTGAATGACCATAGAACCACATGTTAATGATGTTTATCATCAACACCTCACTTACAGATTCGCACTTAAAAGTATGATGGTCGATATTTCATTTGAATTTGAGCCCTAATTTCATTAGCTTTTCAATATATGTAGGTTTTGTAGAACATACTTTTAGATTATTGCTTTTGTTTGAAACTAATTTGAGAAATTTGATTTATGTAATTTATTTTCCATGTTTTTATTGGTGGCCGCACCTCAGTCTACATATCTAGTAGCTCATGAACCTGATGATGATAATATTCTACGAACCCGCACCTATGACATCAGCATCACGTAAGACGAGCTTCCATATAAATTTTCGCTGAAATTGATATACAATTGCTGGTGAAGCTTCTGTATATATTTTAAACATAAATTTACTTCATTTGATAAACAATTATTTCTCTGGCAATGAATTTAAAAGGTGGACCTTGCTTTTTATGCAGATATGATAAGTATTATCAAACACCCCGTGTGTGGCTTACCGGGTATGACGAGGTTTGTTTTATTCACTTTATCCTTGTAATCATAATCAGTCTTTTTTGACTCACTTATATGGCTATGGCAAAGCTGGTAGAACTAGGATTTGCATTATGAATTTTAACTTATTAACATAACCCAATGTATCTAGTTGGAAAAATACCGGATTCGTAACATGCATTATTCTTCCTATTTTGATGAATACCGGATCCATTGATGAAAAGCACAGGGACTGCAACAAACAAAAAAAATTAGTGTCTGACATTAATGCCAAACATAAAAATTGAGATTTTTTTTATGACTAGATGCTTTTATAATTTAGGTTAAATGGTTTTGAGAAACATATACCCTTCAGTTATTTGAAACTCCGTACTGGTTCAGTGATTTCATCTCTTGTCTTGTGGCAGTCAAGAATGCTATTGCAACCAGAACTTGTTCTTGAAGATGTTAGTCAAGATCATGCACGCAAAACGGTGAGATATAGCATATCAATTGATTATGGACGTATGCGCGCGCACACACACACACAGAATTTGCTACAATTTATGTTAATGTATTATTTTCTAACTTAAAATGTTGCAGGTAACAATTGAGGACCACCCTCATTTGCCTGGGAAACATGCATCTATTCATCCATGTCGACATGGAGCAGTGATGAAGAAAATCATTGATGTGTTGATGTCACGTGGAGTTGAGCCTGAAGTTGACAAGTAAAGCCTTTGTTTCTAATATCATTGCTTTCATTTCGGATATACTGTGATTAATATATACCGTTATTGTCAATGCGCTCTTAAATATTACACACCCTCTGAAGTAAAACGTTCTTGCTTGAGTCTATAGTGCATTTTCTGTTCTTAATAACTGCTGTACATGAGGTATATAATTTCATATACTTACTTCTGCAGGTACTTGTTTTTATTCTTGAAATTTATGGCCTCTGTAATACCAACAATTGAGTATGATTACACCATGGACTTTGATCTTGGTAGCTCCAGCAATTGACTAAGGTAATTCAGAATATTATTTATATATTTCGCTATCACTTTTCAAATCTTCATTTATTCCGATTATTTAAATTTTAAATGCTTTGGAAGTGATGGTGCTACATGCTGTAAGTCATGTAAAAGTCAGCCGATTCAATCTATTTGGTGCTCACATATCTCTCAGCTATTATCAGCAATGTTCTCTTAAATATTATTACACATGTTCTCTCAAATGCCATTTATTTTGTTGTTTTAATTAGGCTCAGCATGGCACTAAATTGGGGATTCATGATGCATCTTCTCAGAAGTATCTGCTTGTTCCTGTATTACACGGGCAAAATATATCTCTCACCAACACTTTCTTTGTTTCTGCGCACATTAAAACTGCGTATAATCCCTGATCGTTTACACAGTTATTGTACATGTAAAGTATGGTCATTTGAAGTGTAACTGTCTAGAATTTGGGCAAATTTCATTGGAGTTATGTACATATTTGAAATACCACATTCTTAAGACTGTTGCTCAAAAACCAAAAACTATGTTTGCTCTCTGTGATCTTTCTAATAATTTTTCTTGAATTTGACCAATACTCAACTTGATTTCGGTCTTCAAAGCACACTTTCGGAACTTCTTTTTACACTCAACTTGATTTCGGATGTGCACAATTGAGATCAACACTGATTATTTGAAAGCACACTTTCGGAACACAATTTAGGAGGTGAAAAGTGCAATCTCAATTTAAAACCGAAACTTTTTGTTTGGGTCTGGGCAATAGACAGCACAAGAAAAACATAATCCTTCAATTTAAACGACAAAACATGACTATCCAAGCACAAGATGTGAAAGGATTAAAACAAAATTATAGTATATTGTTTCTATAATGGTAGAAAAAACAGTACAACAATTTCTCATGCCAACACCACCTTAACCATGCTAGCAGCCTCAACCTTCCCTAACAGGTTACACCAATCACTAATCTTTAACAGCATATAAATGCAACAGGCTTCAGAAACAACTCCAAATAATTATGCAGGTTGAATGCGTGGCCTCCCTTTGTACCAAACCTTCAAAGCTAAAAACGTCATCACACACAAAATACTCCCAAGTCCTAATAACCTATGTCTCCTACATGACTCTAGTTACCATGATTTTGTAAAGTTACATTCTTCACCACAAGTTTCTTTTTGGTTCTAAAGAGTTAGCAATAAAACTCACATACTATGTGTTGAGAAGTGGGTAATCTCTGGTTCGAATCTGCGCCTCTGCATATAAAACATTCTTATAGCTACTGTTTGAAACATACTTCAAGATGTACCCGTAACAATTTGTCAATGTCATTAGCTGCTAGATATTTAATCCTTGATGCCAACCACTCAAGTCCTAATAAGTTATGTCTCCTACTTAGCTTCATATGCCTTCAAATTCAATTGCACACCATCTCCTGTCAGGAAAAATCTAATCTTTGACAGAAGCCACCTCTCTTAAAGATAACAAACCATCACGACAAGTCAAAACATCATATTATAAGCCAACTATGATGGAGACCTTTAATATTACGACTGTAACAAACTCTACGCCAAAAGTGTAACTTCTTCAACCACCTTTACAGTGTCAAGACCGTATCTTTGAAATTGAAAATAATTTTATTTCTTATTTTTCGTATGCACCAAACACTCGCAAACCATATTGTCATGTGACACATTGAGAATACTCTTCAAAAATACAGCAAAGTCTTCAAACTGCAAAAATGACATATACCATCATATGCCAACATGGTAAGTAGCCGCAACCAATTCTTGAAACTATCCCAAATAGAGAAAAATATGGAGGCTTTGAAGAATAGGTGATTTGTTGTTTCAAATTCACCACAACCACTTCACAAAACTCTTCGCAAATTCAACAATTCCACACCCAACAATCAAAAGCAATATTATTAATTGAATCCTAGGACCTTTTTGATTCGTATAAGGCAAGTATTAGACATAACAAAAAAGGTCAAACGTTTAAGGAATTGAACAACTTTTGTCATTTTATCTTGACAATCTTTGGTGCACAATTGTTTGATAAATATAGTGTAGGAACCGGTGATGGAAGAATTAGTAGCATGCGACTAGAGGAAACACATCGGTAGTTAGAATGTTATAGGAGGAGAGATATATTGACATTACATTTCAAATGCTGGTGCATAGAAGGCCGCATGTCTCCAAATTTATTCATTCTTTATCTAAGCATGAGTCTTAGAGTATTACTTTTCCCATCATATTGCCTTCTCGCGCGCCCTACGTTTTTGACCAAAATACCCTTTGTCTGGATTATATATTTCGGACACAGTTTGGATTATATAATCCGAATGATCAAAAATCACGCTGCACCATGTCGTTTATGAAACTTGGACTTGTTTAAGGTGCAAGACGTTTCGGAAATCATAGTCCGGACAATATAGTTGTATTCCGGAATATGAAATTCGAACACCCTGTATTTGAACTGAGCAGAAAAAAGTGTCGTTTTGTTTTTCTCCGGAAAACGTAATCCGTACAGCTAGGTTATATATACTTCTCCAGAACCTAGCTGAAGCTCACCACCTTTATCAAAAAACACTCTCTACACCTCTAAAAACACACCATTTTGGGCGAAAATATGATTTGGAGCAACAATCTGGCCATCAAGGGGGGTTAACATCATCATTTTCGTCTGAATGCAAAGGTAATGTGTATATAAACCTTCCCTCATTCGTTTTTTTAGGAGCTTTACTTTTGATCACGACATATGATCTGTACTGGAGAATTCCAAAAAATAAAATCCAGACTAGATTCATGCATTCCGGATTTTATAATCCATACAACACCAGTACATAAACTGTTTTCATTTTATGATTATGCTTCACACTGTTTTCAGTTATGGTTAATCCTGTTGATGCCCCAAATGATGATCCACCTGAGATTGAACCTCCTATTGTGTTGCCGGTTCTTTTACTTGAAGATGTGCATGATTCCAAAAATGCCAAATCCGAGAATCCCCCACCACCACCACCGAAAATTGAAATTTGTTTAGGCGATGCGAAAGTAGATGATGCTCCTCCTCCTATTCCTCATATTCCTCCCGTTGTTTGTATTGATCAGCGAGAACATTTTACCACTACACAAAAGTTTGCAACACGGAATGATTTGTTGGAGTGGGTTCGAGAGAAAGTTAGGAAGCTCGGTTTTTCCACTATTATTGGTAAATCCGATAACAGTGGAAATGGAAGAAGCGCATTTGTTACTTTGATATGTGAAAGGGGAGGTTCATACACCGAGTACAAGAGAAAGACTCGGCGCGAGATTGTTGGTTCTGGTAAATGCAAGTGTCCCTTTCGGCTGAGAGGTTACTTGTTGACTGCTGGTGATTGGAGCCTCAAAGTTGGTGATGGTAGACACAACCATGACATGACAGATGTGTTGAAAGGTCATAAAACCGTCGGTCGTCTAAACCCAAATGAACGTGTGCACCTTCATTAGATGGTGGATTCAAACGTTCCTCCGAGACAAATGCTTACTAACTTACAGAAGAGGAACCGTACCACTTCAACTACCATCAAACACGTTTATATGGCATGGCACAGGTATAGGCGGTCCATTAGGGGTACGAGGACAAACATGCAACATATCTTGAAGTCCTTGGTTGATCATGATTACGTGTATCATTGTAAGAAGTACCATGATTCTGATGATGTCAGTAATTTTTTTTGGGCACATCCAAATTCTATCAAGTTTTTTAACACGTTCTCCACGGTGCTTGTGTTGGATTCCACCTATAAGACTAACAAGTATCGTCTTCCATTGCTTGAGTTTGTCGGCAACACCTCTACCATGAAAACCTTCTCTATTGCTTTTGCTTATATGATGTCTGAGAGGCAAGATAACATTACTTGGGCTCTTGAGAGGTCTCGTGAGTTGTTGCATTCCAAAGATCTCTATCCCAAAGTAGTTGTCACTGATCGGAACAATGCTTTGATCAATGTTGTGGAAACCGTTTTCTCTAATGCTGCTACTTTGTTGTGCTCATATCACATTGGACAAAATGTGAGAGCAAAGTGTAAATTGGATTGCAAAGTGAAGGACTGTGATGGCTACATGGATGGATATTGTGGATTTCGAAACAGAGGAAACATATATTGATAATTGGAACCGGTTCAAAGTTGTATGCGGAAAATTTCCTAAGTTTTTGGATTATGTTGAAAGGACAATTTTGGATCCGGTTAAGGAGAAGATTGTGAGGTTTTGGGTCGACAAAACAATTCATATGGGGAATACTACAACAAACAGAGTTGAATCTGCACATGCTCGGTTGAAAAAATATATGAGTAGTAGTATGGGTGATTTAAGTACAAACTGGAAATCCGTTCATGACATGTTAGAGTTGCAACATACCGCAATACATGCTTCATATCAGACGAGCATTGTCATCCTTGAACATAGGTTCAAAGGAAAGGTGTTGTGGTATAAGTTGATCTGAAACATTTCACGAAAAGCTTTGCATCATCTCGTAGAAGAGTATAATAAAGCACTTGAAATTGGTACGGATAAATCAAGATGTGGTTGTTTGAGTTTGATCACTCACGAATTACCGTGTGCATGTATGATTGCTTTGAAGATCAAGAATGGCACCGCCCTCCGTTTGGATGAAATCCACACTCACTAGAAGAGGTTGAGGTTCGAATACGAGGTTGACCAAAAGCTTCATAAAGCAGACATCTCTCTATTGCCAAAATGAGATATTCTTCAGGTATTTTTTTTAAAACTGTGTTACTTTAGGTTCTGTCCAGGATTTGTGTATCTATTTTCTGTACTAGTGCAATCCAGATTATATAATTTGGACTATATAATTGTATTCCAGATTATATAATCTGAAATGATAGCATTTACGCCCCATGCAAGCGCATTTAAGACTCATGCAAAGGGTGTATCGGGAAGTTCCGGATTTTATAATCCAGAATGTGTATATGCGTTCCGGATTATAAAATCCGAACTGTATCAATGCTTAGAACAGAATGCATGTTTTTTCCTATTTTCCAACAACAACCAAAATGACAGTTTATTTTAAACATTGTAGGCCCAGTTCAAGGACGCCAATTACAACATGAAGGTGCATATGAAAGAACAATTCCGACAGTTTGTTTTACCTGAGACCACCTCTATGTGTCCACGGCCAAATAAGGTCACCACCAAAGGAGCTCTAAAGAAAGATAAACAAAACATTCAATTGACAAGGCGGTCCCCTTTGCTATGGGAAAAAACAGACACAGGGTTCACATGCAAGATCAACATGGACAAGTAGAAAGAGTGGACGGAAAAATAACATGTCTCATACTCCTCCTAAGCCAATTCCAAAAAATCTGAAGCCAATACTGGTTAAAGTCCACATACCATACAAAGACCAAATCCCAATTTGGATGCCTGAATTTATTGAAAACATTGTGGATGTACCTGGTGATGGCCATTGTGGTTTCCGAGTAGTTGCGGTCCTACGTAACTTGATTGTTGATGATCAACAAATAATCTGTTACCGCCTTTATAATGAGCTTGTCGGTGTAGAAAATGTTTGCTATCGGAGGATGATTAATGATGATAGGCGGTATAAAGAGGTCTCAGACGCTCTATCGTATGGCGGTCTTGGGAATGCACCACCGGATAAATGGATGACCATGCCGGATATGGGTTTCCTCATCGCATAGAAATGCAACCAAGCAGTTGTTGTGTTGTCCATTGGGAAAGGGCGATCGGAAACCTATTTCCCTCTATGTGGTCCACCGGCATGTATCGGTCGGTTGATGTGTCTGGCATATGTGAATGACAACCATTTTATGGCATTAGATTTGAAGGATGGTTGTCCGATTCCTCCCACTTGCCCTCTATGGAGACGACACCATCGAGAGGATGCACAAAGCTGGCCTGATAGATATGTTAGTCGGATAGCAGATTATAACGAGCTAAGTCGGGCGGCGGGACAATAGGTGATATGAGATGAGGAAGAATTGTACATTATTAAAAATCTTGATCTCGATGAGAGGGTTGGTCCTGGTCCTGATGTGAAGGTTGAAGTGGATGATAGTCATATTGATCTCTCGACGCCGTAGATTAGATGTATATCATTAGTTTAGCTTAAATGTATATCATTAGGTGAAATGTGTAATAATATAAATTCAACTTTTTTAGTATAATGATATATATATATATATATATATATATAATCATTTTTTGATATAACATTTATGTTAATTGTCTTTTATACGTACATATATAATGATTGATTGGAAAAAAAATGATAAAAACCACTATGACATGCAAATCTGGGTTGTTCTATTTTAGTTATGTGTACTGAAGCAGTCCGGATTATATAATCCGGATTAATCCGAGGGTATTTTTGGAAACAAATAGGGTGCGATAGAATACCATAGGGTGGAAAAAGTAATACTCTTATTTGCCATAGATCTACAACATTAGATGGACTTGAACTTAAGAAGATTGGGTTGTTAGGCTATATGAAATCCTCTATTGTCTTTTGAGACTATTACTTTTCCCACCCTTTTAAGTTCTCGCGCGGCCTGCAAAATTACCAAAAAGCCTTCTGGATTATATAATCCGGATAGACAATTTTCCTGAAATTTCCGGATTAAATAATCCGGAAATCACTTTTACCAAAATTTCACACACTTTGGTTTATTTTATATTATTTAGATGCTAAATTCATAAAATAAATGCAAATAAAAACACAAATATACGAACAAATATAATGCACAAAATCTCATTTTATTAATATAATTATTCATACATATACATTACAATGGGGTAAAACTAAATCTACGGGAAAAAAAACCACCAGAAAACCTACCTCCCTGGGGTAAAACTAAATCTAGCTTTACCCTAAGAAGGTTGGTCGGGGGGAGGGGGGCTACTGGGGTAAGGTATGTTTCTGGGGTGAAAGAGACCTTGATGATCAACCTTGCACCTAGACAGATCAACCTGACACCCAGACAAACCGTACTTTTTTGCAGTGCGTTGTCTTCCCTATTGATCGGTCTTATAACCCTTGAGTTTCCAAAGTAGCCTCTTTTTAAGAAAGGCCAACGATGAAAACACATATTGCATAGAATGAAGACGAGGAGAGGAGGAGGGAGTTTGAGAAATGGTGTGAGAAATGTGAAGGTTTTGAAGGCTATTTATAGGAAAATAATTTGCCTAGCCATTAATTTTGGTCAAAAAACATGTTCAAAGGGGTTTTACCAGCCATTAATGTTGGTAAAAACTTTTGAAAACATGTTTCTTGTGGTGCAGACCGCCGTCCAAAAAAAAACTGACACAATCCGGATTACATAATCCGGACTCCTCCCATGGTTTATGGATTATGTAATCCGAATTTTTACGATACTAGGCAAAACTAAAGGAAGCTGCACAACTTCTCTGGGGTGAGGAACATTCCGGATTATGTAATCCGGAACATGATTTTTTTTCATTTGGTCCACATTGCACCGATAGTTTATGTGGTCAAGGACGCCCGAGGACCTTTATAAATAAGTGTCCCTGTTTTCATAACCTGTAAACCAAACCAAGAAAAAAAAAACCATGGAAAACTATGTATTTAATTCGAGCACCAAGCTAGCTGTTGTTTACTACAATGGGGGAAAACCACCCCATATGTTCATGATTCGCACTGATGTCATTCTCTCTGGGTTGAAGGGTCAGCTGAACGAAATCAACCTCGAACTCAACTATAGAGACACACGGAGGGTGTATGGTGTTTAGTATCAACGTTCGTCGACCGACTCAACCGGGAGTCTGCGGTTCAACCGGATGAAGCTCATGAACGACGACGACGTGAGAACTATGATCTTCATTTTTTGTCAGCACAGTACTAGAGGAACGATCGAGTTAGACGCTTCGTTGGTCAGATCTGTTGAAGAAATTCGAAAAAGTTTGTTCCGGCCTAGGAACCACGAAAAGATCAGGGCACTAATAGACGCACCAGACGAAGAAAATAGTTTAGATGAAATTATTTTATTATGTGCATTATGTTGTTTTTATTACGTTTTTTATGTTGTTTTTTATTACGCGTTTTATGTAGTTGAACTAAGTTGTTATATGTTGTTGAATTAAGTTGTTTTGTTATGTTTTAAATAATATATGTATTATCTAAATTTTCATACGCCAAAGATGTACATTTAAAAGCTAAAATAACCAAAGATATGCATTTCGAATTTACATAGGGCGTAAGTGTAGTTTTGATTACATAATCTGAAATCCTTCATCATAGGATTCTTTTGTATGAACCACATTGCACCAAGAGTTTATGTGATCCACAACATCTAGGGACCTCTATAAATAAGTGCTCTCCGATTTTAATCTTCAATTCCAGCAAAACACACCAAAGAAAACTATGAAAATTTTGTCATTAAGCTGAACATCTTTCTCACGCAGTTGCAAATAGATAGCTCTCTATTTGACTGTGTGATGAAGATCTTCAGCATGCTGTCAAAAATACAAACAAATACACTAAAGAGACCATGAATTTTTTTGTCATTGTGCAGATGATCTTTCTCATGTTGTGTTAAATATATAGATCTCTATATCACAGCATGATGAAGATCTTCAGCATGCTGTCAAAAATACAAACAAACACACCAAAGAAACCATGAAATTTTTTGTCATTGTGCTGAGGATCTACCTAATGTTGTCGCAAATAGATAGCTCTCTATTTGACAGCATTATGTAGATCTTCAGCATGCTGTCAAAAATGTTGCTCTCTATTTGAATACTAAGAGGTTTGTTATGAGTTAGATCTTGCTGCCTTGGCGATAGAAATATCTCAGTTGGCAAGGCATCAAGATCTAACTCAAAACAATCATGTTGAAACATGTAAGACCATAATTTTACAAATAAATAAATATTAATAATATAATATTATGTTACTTTGTCTACTTTAAATTACGAACAAATAAAAAAAAAGTATTACCTTTCAACGATGAATTTTAATCTCCGCTTGAATATTTTAAGGTTTTGTCGTGATAACAACTCATGATTAAATTTTTGGGAATTTAATTTTCAGTCTCTTCAACAAGCATAAATTTGATCGCGCTTAATTTTTAAAACAAATTTCGTTTTGTGCGAAATTCTTTGTATAGACTCATAAAATTATTTATGATAGATTAATGCAGTAAAAATAATTTTCCGGTCATAATAAAATTATTATCAAATTGCGCCATATAGAATATCCGGATAAAAAGCTATTTTACGGTGAAAGTGATTCCGAACATTTTTATCAAGTATCACGTATCACCGTCGACCACGATCATTTACGTTTAAAATTATGTGACGTGAATGAAGGAGAATAATCATGATGCGTTTTTATAAGTAACTCAGTGTTTATAGTTAGGGAATATTGGTAGAACTTATATTAATTAAAGAAGCAAGTGTAACTAGTAATAGTATAATGAAGATTGGATTTAAAGAAAATATCTACTCTAGTGAAAATATCTACCTCTAGTCTTATCCTCTTAGAAATTTACACGGCACCTACATTACATAAATCTTTTTACTTATGTTATTTATTTATTTTGAGAGGCACTTATATTATTATATTTATTATTTATATATACCTCTAGTCTTATTTTGATTTTGATTTCCAATGCTTACAAAATATGTAAAGATCATAAATCCAAAACCTTGTAGTATTTTTTTCATGAAACACATAATTTCTCACCTTTCCTTTCGTTAAATGTTTGTGAGTTATGCATATGACTATGATCTTTTGTTTACGAGTAGAGAAGAACATAGAGGGAGTGAATTTGTGTAAAACTATAATTAGTTCACAACATATGAAATGAGATGGTACAAACATGTCCTTTTATAAACAAAGTTTCTAGTGAAAATTAAACAAGCTTCTTAATAGGATTTGAACCAACCAAATTAATAAGTTTCAAGAACAAGTATCCTACGTAATATTCACTATGTTAATTCTGTTGGAAAGGAGAAGGTTGTAGTGATAACTTTGTGAGGAATTCAGGAGGAGAAAATATTTGAGAGAAGAACAATTTGATTACTTAGAGAGGATACTTTGATTCTAGTTTTTCTTGCTTGATTTACAAATGACAAGCTCTCCTCTTTTTATAGGCTCTAAGGGAGAGTTCTAGACACATCCTAGGATAACTCTCTACGCACTTCAATAGAAAGTTCTACACACTTCAAGAGAGACTTCTATTTCTCTCAACTACATACATGAGAGTTCTACACACTTCTCTCAATGATATTTCTACCAACCAGTTTTACATGACTCTAGAACTTTCTATGAGCTACTCCATCCGGTCCTATATATAAGAAAAGATTCTTTTTTTAGGTACATTAAATAATTAATGTATCTCGTACACCATTTATTTATCTAATTGAGCCTAACACTTGATTAGTCCAATGGACCAAATCAAGTTTACTATCCAACAAATTCATCATGTTTGTTAATAAAAAGGTATATAAATGAAAACAAGGGTCTTGAGTTTCTTCTTTTGCCGTTTGGTGTTCCTACTCAACTATGTTCTCAAGGCAACGTTTTAGAAAAATAATTGTTTTAATTATGTGTACTCGGTCTTTTAAAAATAATAATAAATAAATGGCTTAAGGATAAACTTATTTGATTAAACAACAATGGAAAATAATATTCATGACGTTGTTGATGAATTTAGACTGCGCGTTTTAAGTTTTAACGGACTTAACGAAGTTTGAGAAAGGACATAAAAATAAAAGAGACTTTGTAGAATTTTTTGTAGAAATTTAGAGACGTAAACGTTGAGATTATTATAATCCAAGATAGGTTAAATAAGACAACTTTAATCAAACTTATAAAATATTTCTTAAGAATTATTTTAAAGTGTTAGTTAATTTTAGCAGAAGAAAACTTCTAAAAGTTTTAACTTTACCTTAATAAATAAATAATAGTAATAAATCTTGACCATAATCTTAATCTTTAAAGACATGGTCTCTTGGGTAGAAAATTGTCAAGTCGTATTTTCTTGCTCTCTCTCAAGCCCGAGTCGTGTTTTCTTGCTCTCTCTCAAGTCCGGCCATCTCTCTATTCTCTTTTAGTGTTATTTTCCCTTTCCTTGAGTGTTGGTGTCGTAAACATTAAAAGTAAAGAGAGATTGTGAGAGTTTGGAGAAGTGAGTAAGAAGAGAAGTAAAAACATTTATTTGGAGGTGCAACTAGTGTGAGAAAAATTGGCAATATCATGTATGTAAAGTGTGCTCTTGATTGGTTTTGAATCGTCAATCTTCGAATTTTCTCTTTTTATTTTTGGGAAGGGAAAAAGAGAGAAAAACCCTTAGAGATTGTAGATCCGGGGGTTGGTTTCACAAAGGGAAGGTTTTACGCACCCTAAACGACTATGGTACTCAGTAGGAACCTCTTGCCTAATTTATCTTGTGCTAAGTTAATTGCTTATTTTGAAAATACTTGCGTAAATGTCTAAGTGAAAGAATGGAGGGAGAAGAAATATGTTTTTGTTATTTTTTATTTGATTTGGAAGGATTAGGTCTTTTACCTACATACCCACAAGTGGGATCAAAACCAATGTAGTTCACTCTTGAAAATTTATTTGGTGGGTTAGATTGATTTTAAAGTTCTGAAAAAAGGTTTTAAGAAGAGAAAAGAGACCGAGAAAGCATAAGAGAAACAAAATGAAGTGAGGTTAATTAATTTTAGTTAAAAGAAACCAAGTCTAATATGGTTAAAATTGATTAAAAATTTGATTATGAAATAAAAAAGAAAAAATATCACTTGGGTTAAAATCCAAGGTTTCTTAAGAAAACGATTTTTGAAGTTTTGCATATTTCATTTTTTTGAAAAAATAATTTTTATAACGCAAGCTAAAAAACTAAGCGTAACGATGTAACGTAAAAACAAAAGTGTTCAAAATTGACCTTCACAAAACACATTGTTAATTAAAACTTATTACTTTAATTTAATCATATCATTCCAAATATATTTGTAGTTTAATATTCATTAGACTAAACAATAAAAAAATATTATGAATTAGTTCTTAATCAATGAGATTCAGAAATATCTCTTTTAAGAAGAGATAAGGAAGATTTTCCCAGTCCCAATAACTAATAACAAATACACAACATTAATTGACGTAGATATTCCCTATTCATATAAACGCATCTTCAGATAAATATTTGTTCAATGCGGGACAGATAACATCAAGCCTAATTTTTCTATAGCATCTATGTTAAATAACTTATTAAATGTATCCCCATGAGTTTAACTCAATTAGTATGGATATTGCATATTATATGCAGGGGTCGGGGTTCGAATCCCGAACACTCCACTTCTCCACAATTAAATTGTGTGGGCAATAGCCACTAGGCTACTTGACAAAAAAAAACCTATTGAATGTTTTTTTGAACTAAATCTTGAAAAAAAATATATGTTTCCCTCCCACCTGTTTACTCGTCCCACTAGAAAATCAATTTATGGAACTACATCCATATCCACTTTCAAGTTTCAATACCCCACAGATATTTCCTTCAAACTCATCCTTGTGTTTTTGTTTGATAACCTTCAACCATGAACATTTTTCTTCATCTCTCTTTCCCCATCAGCACTTCCCCTCAATGTGAGGTGTGACATATCAATTCATTATCGACACCACACAAATACACATTTATAGAATTTGATACGATTTATGTCAACATGTTATTTTGTTACTGGAAATGTTACAAGTATAACCTTTGTTTTTAATATCATATCTTTGATTTTGTTACTGGAAATGTTGCAAGTAAAACCTTTGATCTATGCAACCTATTAGGTATGGCACGAAAATGGGGATTCATGATGCATCTTCTATTGTTATCACTCTGAGCTGAACTAAACTTGTGATGTTATGATTCTATTCATGATTTTATTCTTTTTTTTTTCTTCAGAACTTGTGAAAGTATATACATATTTTTTTCAGAAGGTAGTTGCACATTCAAATATGTAAAGAATGTACATATTTGACATACCAGACCTTATTTTGTGTATGTACCATTTGCCTTCATTATTCCAATTTTCTACACTTGATTTCAATTTCGATATACTCTCTTCTTCATGTTTAAACTAATTCCAATTTTCCTATTTCATCAGATTCTCTCAATTTATGTGCAGTGTTGATCAATGTTCTTATTCATTTTTCGTTTTCGGCATGCTCCATCCTCCAAATTTTCGCTCGGTTTTGAAATGATTGTGAAATATGCTCCATAACCACTTGGACAATGAATTCTATTAGCATTAATCACATATCATTTTAGTAAGTTATCCTAAGTAGGAAGTCAGTGTTTTAACAATCTCCAACCCACAGCTAATTCTTTATGAGAGACCAAATTTCCAAATACTTATATTAAATTTTTTAATATGATGAATTTCTAGAGATATCTTTAAATTTTCCCACATAGATGAAAATATTTATATTGATAAGCTGAAGAAAAAAAATACTAGTTACAATTTCAAGCATTACTCCCGACAATCAAAAGTAATGTTGTTAATTAATTCTTAACCATTAGTTATAAATGAAGTTGTCTTGTCTTTTTTAATAGAAAAGACAAATTCATCGACTCCATGGTTAAGAACTAGCAAGAACGCATAAGATTACTTACACACATACATGGGTTTGCTACAATTTCTGTCAATATGTTGTTTTCTAACATAAAATGTTTGCAGGTAACAATTGAGGACCACCCTCACTTGCCTGGGAAGTATCCATCTATTCATCCATGTTGAAATGGAGAAATAATGAAGAAAACCATTGATGTGTTAATGTCACATGGAGTCGAGTCCGAAGTTGACAAGTGAAGTATTTGTTTCAAATATCATTCATTCTCTCTTATTAGATATGAATTCTGGTAACACCATCCACTTATTATAAATTAATAATTTGGCTAGCATTAGTTAATAATTTGGTACACGTTGAAACCTTGATGTTGAACGGTGGATTTCGATTCTCTCCATTAAAAATTCTCTTAAAAAATTTCCATTTTCGATAACCACCATTAAAATTCAACAACCATTTTTCTTATAATTTAATGGTGATTCAATCATTTTCAATCACCACTATTAATATGCACCTAGAATCAGTTTTATAATGGGTCTTGTTATCTTGAGCCCTTATGGCACAAGTTAAGGAATTCAAAATTAGAAGTTTTTCATAGAAAAGTTCAAAATTTTAATTTTAAAAAGTTGAATAATGTTGAATGCACAACTTTTAATACAATTATTTCTATTTTAAATTCCTTAGCATATGCCCTTGGGGCACATGTTAGCATTTGCCTTTTATAATTTAACTATTTAATCTTAACTTTAACAATTTAATTTGAAGCTATAGACAAATTAATAAAAATTAAAGTCTCATTAGTTGTACATCGTAAAAAGATTCGTTTGGCACATGAAACTTAAACTTTTGTAAAAAAATTGTGAATTTGTTTTTTTGAAAACACAAAATTTAAAGCGACAAAAAATTGAAAGAATATATTTTTAAGGTCCAAGGAAATTTTTGAAAAGACTAAAACCATATTTAACTCATAAATAAATAAATAAGTAAATAGATAGATAAATAAAAGTATTGACCTGGCTCATCTAAATGCCATTAAATCTGCATCTAACACAAATCACAAAGTAATTAGAAAATGAAGAATCACTCCTTAGGCTTCTTTCTCGTTCTAACTATCTTCCTTCATGCAAATGCCGGAGACTCCAATGTAAGTATTTTAATTACACTCTTCACTTCTCTAACACTGACCTCATTTCCATTTGTTCTTGTTAATTACAATCTCGTAACTCTAATGATCAGCATATGCATTATCATTTGTTTGGATTGATTAAACAATACTCACATTATTACATCCACAAACTTCACTCCATATCAATGGGATCCATATCCAATACGACCTTATTGAAACCTATGATTTGTATTTTACATTATCGTAAGTGTTTAATTGTTTTGGCATGTGAATATGACTATATATTCGTTGTTGTTGTTTATAATGATGGGTGCAAATAGGAGTGTGTATACACACTATATGTAAAGACTGGATCAATCATCAAAGGAGGAACAGATTCGAAAATCAGCATGAGATTAGACGATGCAAAGAACCAATCAGTGTGGATCTCAAACCTAAAATCATGGGGTGCAATGGAAGAAGGTCATAACTACTTCGAGCGAGGAAATGTGGATGCCTTCACCGGACGTGGACCATGCATCGGCTCACCTGTTTGCCGCCTCAACCTCGCCTTAGACGGATCAGGGTACCACCATGGGTGGTACTGCGACTACGTCGAGGTCACCTCCATTGGACCCCACAAACCTTGCTCTCAGACCATCTTCTATGTTGACCAATGGCTTGCCAAAGATGTTGTGCCATATAACCTCAGTGTTATCATTGATGGTTGTCGTCTCACTGCTCCCCATCGACACACCTTAGTTGTTGGACCTTATTCTTCATCCTCTGCATGATATTAGATTATATATAATCTAATATCCAATTTTTCTTAGTTTTAGACTTATTCTTTTTTGGATTTCATTATTCTTCAATTTGATTAATATTTTTCTTTTAAAAAATAATTATTATATTTAATGTTGCTTTGTTTTGTTTTTTGGGTACTTTGAATTGTGTTTTGTAATGGTGCTTGTTTATTTACTACGTTAAGTTTTATTTTTCTGTTATTAACCTCATCTAAACAAAATTTTCTAAGTATAAGAAATAGAAGACGTGCTACCAACAGAATAAAACAATAATCAAAATCCAAGACTAACCACACATAAGAACATAAGCGGTTGAGTTCTACATTGATAGAAATTATAGAAGAGTCTTTGTAAAGTTAGCTCAGTTGGTGAGGACAATGCATAATATATACAATCTGAGGTTCAAATCCCGCACACCACCAAAAAAAGAAATTATAAGAGAAACCCTTTGTTTTATTTGTAACCAAAGATCAAACCAAAAGCTTCCCCAAATCATAAAAGGACCTTTTTAAACCTATCTTAATTACCAAAACCAACTTGGTCATGGCACTTCCAAATCATCAACATCGAATGAAGACACTCCTTCACTTTTTCCTCGTCGAAAACCAAACTTATAAATTGAAAGAAGATAGTTTAACAATCTCCAAACAAAGAGTAACACCTCCAATGGAACCAAATTATTCAAAAAAATATTGTACAATGGACAATCTACATTTAAATCATACTTAGAGATCATCTTTTAGGCTTTGTTTGGATCGATGGAACAGAACAGAGCAGAGCATAATGAAACAGAATGGAATGAAGTGGGATGGAACAGAGATTCCATTTCATTGTTTGAGCATTTTATAAAGTGACGGAATAATGTTCCATTCCATTGTTTGGGAAATGGACGGAACGGAACAAGTTATGACATTTTTATTCCAATTTTACCCTTATTTGAAAAAGACAATTATTATATAAAACAAATAATTACTAATTTTAGGCCATGCAGAATAACAAGAGAACAAATTAAATTTTGGGTTAATTATTGAAATTGACCTTGTAGTATATGCAAAGTCTGAAAAATGACCCTGTAAAATAAAAAACACATATTTTAACCCTGTAATTTGAGATTCTTAATAGTTTTTATCCTCTAATATAGTTGAAGTCCAAAAAAGCTACTTAGATGATGAATTTTTTTTCAAGCATGTTTAGGAGTTAAAATATGACTTTACACAAAGAATTAAAAAAATTTAACTAAGGACGAATTAATTATGAGTTTTTAAAGCGTCAAAAACTCAAAAAAAAACAAAACAACGAAAACCCCAGCCTAGAAATCGAATTTTGAGCTGATTGTTTTCAGAGACATCTATAGCAATACATAAAAATGATCCGCAAAGTTTCTTAGCATTTCAAAGAAATTTCATTTTATTATTTTTCAAGAAAAAAGTGCAAAATTGCAATTTTATTCTGAGTAAACGTATACTCACGGGTCAAATCTCGTTCTCTAATTTTGTAGGCATGATTAGAACATCATAAGAACTTTCACCATAAAATTTTGGAATTTTCAAACGAGATACAAATTAATTATGAATTGTTTAAAAAATTCATAATTATGGAAAATAAAAATTCATAATAAATTTGTCGTTAGCATCTCTTGAACTTTCACCATTGGTATATATACTGTATTTGAGGGTGGGGACCCCTTAGCATCTCTTGGAGCTTATTTGTGCTACGACTATGAATACGTTTTTGAACAAGACTATGAAGGATGTCAAAGTGTTGCAACCACCAAATGAGTAAATAAAGCACACAATACAAGTAAGCGTGCATCAATCAAAGACATTGATGTAATGAACTCTGAAGAACTATGGACATTGTACACAACAACTAATGAAAAATTAATTACATTACCCGGTCTTCGTTCCAAACTATAAGTCTTCTTTTAAAAAAAAGAAAATGCTAACTTACCAAAAGTAAAAGTTTTTTCTTAAAAATTGTACATTCAATATCTTAAAAATTTCAAAAATTATCTTTTCCATATAAAATTTAATTTTTAATTATATTTTAAAACATGAGCCTTTTAAAAAAAGTTATGTCTCTAAATATAATCATTTATTTCTTTAAAACATATCCCTTATTAATATTAATCATATCTTGAAAGATGAAAAGTTGAAGATTTTCGCATAAATATGTAAGGGGGATAAAATTTACATACAAAATGAACACATTAAATTCATTTTCATCAATGGAGTAAAATAAGTTTGTGGATATCACTTGGAAATTTACGCATGTGTCTAATTTTTATCAGCTATTGATTTAATAATTGAAATGTTGGTAAAAAAATTACACATGAATGAAATATAGACGAAAAAATATATATCGCCGCTAACTCTTTTTGTGTAGCAAAACCTATCATATTAAAAGTAATACTCATAGATTAATTAGACATAACATTGATATGCATGATCCTTAGATTTCTTAGTAAAAAACCACAATTTTTAATGTCAAATGTGATTTCTTCAAGAATAACTTTGATATCACTTAAAAAATATTCAATACTAAAAACTTCATCTCAAATTAAAATGAGAAGAAGAAAAAGTCAATGAAAATTCCTTAGGAAAAAAAAACATATTCAATATTGGTATGTATACTATATTTAAATTAAATAAGACAAATTTTGAGGGTGGGGACCCATAGCATCTCTTGGATTTTATTAGTGTTGCATGCAACCACCATATGAGTAGATAAGGCACACAATACAAGTAAGTGGCATCAATCAAAGACATTGATGTATTGAAATTAAATTACTTTTCTGCACCATTTAATTTTGTATATATGTTTGAACATAATAAAATCTCGAAACTTGAGCCTTAACATGCTATGGATACCACTATTTAAGAGGACAACACTAATGTTCAACTATCACTTTTCATTTGATTTCTCTCTTTGCATTTGTTGCTTGAAAAAATTTCTTCCACACAGAGGAAACTAAGAACTATGGGGTACTTAAGTTCTTTGTTGACTTTCATTTTTATTTTTGTTGATGTGGTGTTCTATATGACAAAAGGTGAACCACTAGTTCCATCATTGTTCATTTTTGGAGACTCCATTGTAGATGTCGGCGACAACAATTACACATGCTTCTGTTAAAGCAAATTTCTTTCCTTATGGAAGAGACTTTGTGACTCGCACTCAAATTCTACAATTTTTTCTTCAAAATGAATATTTATAGTAGACTTTCAATTTTTTGCGTTTTCTTTTTTTGAAACGGCAAAATATTATTAACTAACGAGTCCGCACAAGAAGCACTAATAAGCTCGAGTGAAAAAAAAGCTATAAGGGAAAATCGGTTGCCACTCAAACACCGACTCGAACAAAAACCCCTTAAAAACCACCCCTAAACAAAGGAACAAACCTAAAGAGTAATGACGCAAACCTAAAGACTAAACGATTGGATATTATAAATGAATAATAAAAATGTGAATAATAATGTTGAATATTATAATGTGAAAAAAATTAAATTCTTTCCCTCCATTAAAATAATTTTTCTCATCGTAAAAAAACATATAAATTTTCGTACTTGATTTTGCTTTGAATTTCTTATCATGCATGTGACAGGACTTATATGCACTTGGAGCAAGGAAGATTGGTGTATCAATATTACCTCCAATAGGTTGTTTGCCTATAATCATCACTCTTTATGGCTCCGGTAACAAGTGTGTAGAAGAAATAAATGACGTAGCTTTAAACTTGAATAAAAAAAACTCAATTTCACCACAGAGAACCTCATAAAAATGCTTCCTGGCCTCAATTTGGTCCTCTTTGACATCTATCAACCGTTCTATAAACTTGTTACCAAACCTTCTGAATATGGTACAAAATCTAATTATGTATAACCTATAAAGCTATCTTATTCATGATTTGTGAACAACAAGATTGTTAATTTCTTCACTTTCGCAGGGTTTTTTGAAGCAAGAAAGGGTTGTTGTGCATCAGGCTTGGTTGAGGTTGGTTTTACGTGTAATCGAAAATCCAAAATGGATAACACTTGTGTATCATAATGTTATATAACATTGACTATTTAAGATGTGCCACGTGGCACACCCTTTAAAAAAATATATCAAATAAAGCACATACAAAGTAACATTAGTATGTGGCACACTTTTATTGGTCAATGTTATATAACATAGGTACTTTTATGGTACACAAATGCTATCTGAGTATGTATTTTGGGATAGTTTGCATCCCACGCAAGCTACAAACAAATTTTTAATGGATCATTTGATTCCTTCTATCACCTCCCTTGTATATCATTAGTTTAATATGATTGATGTATATGTATTTACCAAAAGCAAAGTCTCGCCATTAGACAAATTGGTATTATGCATTTATCAACCCATTGTTATTTTAGAGGTCGACCTTTAAGTTATTTAATTATAATAAGTTGGTTTTTAAGGTTTTTTTCCGTACAACTTATATTATTGAAGTTATTTAATTGTAAAGAGTTATCTCTTTGACATTTTAAGTTATTTAATTGTAACTTTTAAATGTTGTATAATTTACATTTTTTAGATCTGAAATTCCCTAAATTGTTACAGTTAGATAACTTAAAAGACATAAGTGATACAAAAAAACGTAAAACAAATTTATTACAATGAAGTAACTTAAAAGACTCGTTGTGCAATTTTGCTTATAAAATAGAGTCTTGTTAACGAGTGCCCCTGGGGCACTCTTTAAGCATTCCTAATAAAGAAATAATTCTTTAAAAAAAGGTAAAAACTTCAATTCCCAATGCAACAAATCTACAAACTTTCATACAATCTTACCACTTTAGGTGCTTAAAGAGTGCCCCCGCGAGTGCCCCGGTGGCACTCGTTAACATTTCCCTATAAAATAATAGGCAAATGCTAACATGTGCCCCAAGGGCACATGCTAAGGAATTTAAAATTAAAATAAATGTCTTAAAAGTTTTCCATTCAACTTTATTCATTTTTTTAAAGTCAAAATTTTGTTTTTTTGCATGAAAAATTTCCAATTTTGGATTCCTTAACTTGTGTCCTAAGGGTACAAGATAACAAGACCCAAATTAATATTTTAATTCTTACGTTAGTTATACAATCTACATGTCTCATTTATGCTCACTAAATTGAGTTTCCTTAAATTTTCTTGTGAGATTACGAATAGCTTTAACTAAAATTTGAAAAGTGTAGAAATAACATTTGGTTTAAAAACGTATATATAAATGATAGAATACAAAAATATTCTATCAATAAATTTGATATAAATTTTGTTGTGAATTAATAGAACTTAAATTGAAAAATTAAAAATTAAAAGAGAAATAGATGTGATCAGAAATATAACAAGGATGTCAAGTTGCGTTGGCTTAGATATATACAAATGCTTTGTTACTGTTATCGTACAAATGTTTCGTTACTATTTTTGTACCAATGTTTTGGTACTGTTTTTCTATATCCTTGTATATTAGTTTTGTTAGGTCTGCAGCAATTTAACCTAATAATTTCTTTTTAAAATGCTGTATTAGATTAGCAGTAATTTAAACTAACAAATTTCCTCTAAAATGCAATAATCTCTAATATTTCTCCTCACTGATGGAGCTTTTCATTCCAATTATGTTGTGTCATCGTTTGCATATATCTATTGTTTCTCTAGATTTTTTTTTTGACAAGTTGTTGTACACTTATTTAATACGTTTACAAATAGAATACCATAATTTCCATGCAAACTCGGCTACCCTAATTTTCATGCAAACTCCGCTATATATAGCAAACTCTAAACTGTGTTTCTCTAAAAATAAAAAAATAAAAACCTAAACCGTGTTAAATTACACGGACAACAGAAATCATATATCTTACTTTATTTAAACTTTTTTTCATTATATACTATATTGGTTTAATTCATTATTTTATGCTATGTTGTTTATTTGAAGCAGCTCATGGTAAATCATGTGTGTAGTGTACCATAGGATTTCTAATGAAGTGACTCTCCATAATTAAAAACAGAAGAATGTGCTAAAGATCGATTCCAAGAGTTTGCTTCTTAACCTGTGTAAAAGAAACAACGAAGCTAATGTGGTACTGGTGGTCATGTACATACATTGCCGCAATTTTTTTTAAGAAACATTGTCGCAATTATTTTACATATATGTTTTTTGTTGTTTTTTGTTTATATACACTATAACAATTACTTGATTAAGGTTTTCGTAAAAAAAAATAAAAAACAAAATTATTGATTAAGGTTAACAAATTTATACTCCTAAGTTAAATCTTAATACACTCGGAGATGGATCTAAATACCTATTTAACGGGGCTGAACAAAATGTTTGTTCTTAGTTCATGCCTTTTTTTAAAAAAAAAGAGTAGTTTTTAATCCTTGGGTAGGGACTACAAGCATCCATTTTTTATAAAATGCATGTATTAAAAATATATGATAAACTATTTAAAGATTCTTAATCTTAATATATATATATATATATATATATATATATATATATATATATATATAAATATTAAACAATGCTGATTAACCCTAATTCCGCCACTGATTAATCTAATCTCGCCTTTTTTGTGATACAATTTTGATTCCACTACTCTTTAAAAAACCAATTAATCCCTTTTTTTCTTTACCGAATTGAACATTGAACGGTTCTGAACATTTTTTTTCCTTATTCCTTTGATCTCAACGCAAAAGGCAACTAAAAAATGTGACTGTGATAAAGATTTTGTCCATAATAATTTATCAATGGTATGATCACTAAACTAATTTTGATATTAATGGTATTTTATTCATTTTGATTTTGTGGAATGTCAACAAAAAAAAAAACCGTGCATCGTATGGGTAGAGGTCTAGTATTTGATAATTTTATAACTCTTTCAGAGTGCGCTTTGATTATTAGTTTTTTGGTATTTCCTTTTTACCTTTTTAAAAAATATTCAATACCCAAAAACAGTATAAGAAAATATAAAACTATAATAATTAATTAAGGAATGCTATCGATATTTTCTTTCTAACACTACCTCTAACATCTATTTATTTATTAAGTGAAATTTATATGGGTACAACACTTTGGAAGTGAATACCACATAAAGTTGTGAAATTCACATGAGTTTCACCAAATATAAATGTGAATGTTAAAGAAAATACGAGAAAGAGAATATTCATAGGATTTCTCTAATTAATTTCTAAAAAAAAAAGTGTCAACAAAAAAAAAACTATTTTAGAGTGCAAATATTAATAAACAAATAACGTTTTTTTTTAATAAGCAAAATGTATTATTGAAAAGAGTACTAGTGTACTCGAAACCCTTTACAATAATACAAAATGGACTCAGTCCCTTTATAATAACTAGACTTTTCACCCGGGTCATAAACATTTACAAACAATCCTTGGAATGCAATATTCACGTCACACAATAATAATTGTTATAATTGTGGTAGCTAAAACGGTAAGGATTTCCTACGTATGATTTGTTTATCGAATGTTTTAAAAATTATTTTCGATCTAATAATACATATATTATAAGATGCTAAAATGCAAAGGGAGTGATATAAATTTAAAAACATTTCAATTTAATAAAGATAGGTTCCAACATTACCAAACGATGATGATATCAAAATTCCATACATCATTAATTTGCTGGTATGTTAAGAGTAAATCAAAACATTAAACAAACTCTAATCAAAACACCCTAGATTAAATCCATAGATCAAACAGACACACATCACTAATCCTTCCATAGCTTGAACCAAAACACTTCTCAACACTCCTAGTAGCGAATGACTCGCAAATAAAGAGTATCATTACTTCCAAAAACTGGAGCACCAACAACAATATAATAGAACCTTAATGAAGCCTCCTATCAAGTACCATTCGTTTAAGACCACCACCGGCCTTTAAGTAAGCATATGGACGTCTACCATAGATGAGTGTGCAATCCCACATATTACCACATTCATCTACCATCTTCAACGCGATAGTCCTTCCATCAAGTGTCAGTTCAAAAAATCCAGTGTAAGCAAGTTTCTACAAAATAAAATGTGAGACAAAATAAGCTACAACTTCTTATAGAAAGACACAACCACGAAGCAATTGGAAGGAAATAAAAGGAATTAAACTTACCAAACAGCCATAATCAATCTCATCGAAAGTCAATTTCTTTTCATAAGTAAATTGGAAATTCATTAAATCATGGACAAAAGGTGATGGAACAGCAAGAAACACATTGATGGGAAGAGCATTCTTCTCAATTAGAAACTTCATAGGAGGGTTAAACCTTGTATAACAAATAAGCTTACAAAACCTATCTTTGATTCTGATCTTAAATTTTCCTAACCCAACGAAGACGCTACCCATTTACTACAATGAATTGAAGAATTATAGCAAGATGGCAAACACCAAACAAAGTTCTATGTAGAACCTTAATATAACATGCTCCTGTTTACACTGCTACACCTCAAACAATCTAGGTTTTGTGCCCATTACCACAAAACACCAAACCTAATACAAACATAACTACACTAACAGGCAGTAGTTCAATGTAATGATATTAAGAAAGGACCATTGTCACGTATACTATCAGAGTTATCATAACAGATCCACCATACTTCAATGATTTAGTTCAAACCACTACTGTCGCAGCAAGATAATATTCATGCAACCATGAATCTGGATAAATCAATTTTTAACAAAATTAATCCTTGCTCCATCATTCTATGAACCGGTCTCAGACACCACACCATACTTGTTGTCCTTAGAATCTTCTTTTCATCTAAAAGACACTCGAAAAACAATAGATACAATTAAAGCATCTCTGGTAGAATTGTTGCTAAAGCAATCAAATAGTACAAAACATCTTTAACAATCTTAAATTATCACCTACAAAGGAAATGGAATCTTGCTTTGCTACATACCCACATAAAACTCCAAAGACCACAATCATTTAATTTTTTTTGGAATGGTAACAATCATTTAAGTAGAGCATAATACTTGTACAAAATTTAAAATATGAAGTTAACCAACGAAAAAAGATGAGTACTAAATATGTCATCTTGATCATTATTTAATTACAATGAACTTTTAGCAAATTTTGTCACTAAGTTTTAAGTGTAGCTTGGATAACATTGCTATTATATGTTTGGTTCCAACAACTTTCAATGAGAAATAGTATATTCTTTTCCAAGAGACTTTGGTTTTCAATAACAACTAAAGCTAGTAAGATAGTTTGTTGACTCAGTTGCAGTAGCACATCTCAACTGTACATGGATCCTAATGCTCGACTCACCAAAGTTATTAAACCCATTAAGTATGTTTTTAGTGAATTTGATTTCCAAAGAAATTATAAAACATTAGTATTAAACAAAGCAATACTGTAATTGATTTATTTGCTTTACCATTGCAAATCTCATCGAAGCATAAATAAGTAGTAAAATGCTTAAAATTAAGCCCAAATACATGATAAAGTTTTAAACTTACTTGGTAGAAGCTTTGGCATGCTCATAGGTTCCTTTATACAAAGAGATGATTTTACAGCAATATATGCAATCATACACACAAACACTAAAACACTAAAAAATTAAAATTGAATTATTTTCATAGTACCACTTCATGAGAAAAAAAGAGAGCCAAAGAGAACATGAATAAAAAATCAAATTGTCTAGTTTCTTCTATAACAAAATAGATGAGAAAGGTACAAATAGAAGTGGAAGAAGAAACTTTACCCAGAAGTCAAGTTTTATAATTTTATCACAAAGTTAGATTATCAAATTTCTCCTTCTCATGTTGCATATAATTTGTTGCTCACTTGCTCTGTGTCAAATACTGAAAATGAAACACCTAATGAAAAAATAAGACACACATCAAAATGAGTTTATTAAATTGCATACGGCGCAATCTCATCCCCTCGTAGACACTCTCTTTCACTTCGGGCAAACAACACCAAAACAAACAATGAAACTACGAAATCAAAATTTATATGAGATAATTTTCCAATGTCAAAACCAAACAAAATTAACAATTGAATTAAGCTCAATTTCATAGTGAATAGTCTGATATCATAAGAGAAGCAGATCCAAGCATCACCTCAACGTTTGAAATTGAATTGTCGCCGTAATGCTATCTCGAGGCATGGGAGAATCCAGATGCTCCGCGATTACCTACTCCATTGGAGAAGAACAAACCATAGAACAACGTTACATCCACCTCTACCTTTCTCTAGCTGCCTTCACCTGTTCAAAAAATTCAGTCCTCGGTGTTCCATATACACCAGAAAAATAGGAGCACCAAAAAAACATGAATTATCAATCATCATAAATGCTTCAATAGAATAATTGAGATCATATGAACATATTTAAGTAATAATTAACATAAGCCCTTTTCAATATATAAAAATAAATAATCACAGCCAAAACTTCATAATATTAAAACAAAAATGAAGATTGTTAGCAAGTAGAGAGGAAGGAAAAACAAAATGAGATGATGAAGTTTATATGAATAGCAAAAAAATTGAGATGCACTTACAAAAAAACCACAACAACAACCCACACAAAAACAGAGACCAAACACGGATGTGCGACAGAGGACGAACCTGATTACAGAGGCGTACCAATGACGAATCCAGAGAACCTGGTGAAATGAGAGATACACGACAAACCAACACAAAAGAAGGAGGAACAAACAAAAGCGACACACTGTTGGGAGACCACCGTAGCTGCCGCCGGCTAACAAACCTTCATCGGGTTACTATTAACAGAAGTTGTAGCCTGAAGAGAAACATAAAAGTTAAATAATTGAAATTGATCTGGTTATGGTGTTTTCTGAATCAGTACCATAGAAGTGTGAGGGAGTGAAGTGAAATTGGAGTGTAGAGAGAGAAACGGGAAGAGACGGTAAATGTTGAAGACCGGTGATGGTGGTGATACGGCGGAGCTCCGCGGTGGTTCTGGCGGCGGGAGCGGACAGTGGCGATGAAAGAATGGACCGAAAGTGAAGATAGTGAGGGCGGAGCTCCGCGGTGGTTCTGGCGGCGGGAGTGGATGGTGGCGATGGAAAGTGAAGATAGTGATGGCCGGAGGTGGAAAACAGTGAGGGTCAGAAGTAGAAGCTAAAAGAGGATGGGTGTGGTTGAAAGCCATGGTTATTGATACGTGAGATATGAAATATGTTTTCCAATGTATGAGCGTTTTTCAATGCAGAAGGGATATGAGGGAATTTCAAAAAGTTGGAGCCAAAAAATTAGGTTTAGGGTTAGCAATTAGGGTAAGCATGTTTGCAAAGATTAGATATAAAGGATATTGAGGGAAACCACTATGTAACTTGTAAGCATACTAAAGGGCTATTCACTATTCAGCCAATCAAGAAAGGCAAGATTAATGCCAACTTCCTCTTGCTAATTAACCATTCCAAGACAAGGAATTTTGAGTTTGAGGCTCTAAAATTCTGGTGCTTCATCTTTAAAATTGCTAGCCATACAAGGAGATTAGTACTTTTTTTGCATTTCTTTCTATAAAATTGATGGCCATGTTGTATAAAGTGATCAACTCCTGTAGTATCTTCAACTACATTAATTCTCAGTCAATCATGGAATTCTTCCAAAAAAAATTAATACACCCAAGAGAAAATAAGAGAAATGGAATTAGTCAAAGTAAATTTATGGATTCTCACTTTGACTACAAATAATCTCTTATAATATAAGAAAGGAGTGCACGCTGAACCAGAGTGCGACATCTGGCCGCGTGGTTGAGTGCCATTTGGCAGCAGCTTTGCTTGACAAGTGGGTAGCTTCATTACATGACACGTGTGCAGTTTGGTTTTGAGAATTTGCTTCCAAAGAGAAAAGGGTGTTTGTGTCGTGGAGAGGGAAAGGAGGGAAATCTTCAAAAAGATTTGGAAAAGGCTTTGGAAAAAGCATATGTCACTTCATTGGGGAAGTGGGTTGTACTTCTGCAGAGAAAGCTCTTTTTTCGACTTCACTATCTTGCAAACTCAAATCAATACACTTCATTCAGTCTCTCTCTTCACAATTCAAAATTTGGTGCCTCTCTCTCTATTCGTTCATCTACCTTTTTTCCATTTCATTTTCCATTTCAAAGTTCAACCATTTATTTAATTCATCTAATTCTGTTCCGATTTTGTTTTCATTTTGCAGGTTCATTCAAGCATTCTTCATCCTGGTATCTTATTTTATATATCATTTGTTGCAATGTTTGTGCTTTAAATTTGTATATAATCAGTTTTTTTTTGTCCAAGCTTTTATTGAGAACAACACTTCAATAGATCTGTGTTGCTGCTTGCATGAAATCAGTGAACTTTTATATCATTTGTTCAAATGTTTGTGCTTTAAATGTGTATATAATCAGTTTATTTTTTTTCCAAGTTTTTATTTAGAACAACACTTCAATAGATCTGTGTTGTTGCTTGCATGAAATCAGTTTTTCAAAGTAATAACGTGGAAAAAGTGATTTTAAGGAAAGACATATCAAACATCTATTGAAGTGCATGAATCATTTCTGTTTGAGGATATTGTGTTGTTGACATGTTTATATTACAAAAGTGTTTAATATTTTGTCATGATTTTTGTTATGTTTTTCCTGATATATCTTTCTATCATTTTGTATGTTTTAAATAATACAGTCATTTGACTGCAATATGTCTTTAACAAGGCAACCAAGGAACTTTGGCTGTTTTTTAACTGCTCATATCATTGATGAGGTAAATGGATTCTTTTTTTTATTTAACTCTTACTATATTCATATTTTTTATATGAATCTTCTATTATGATTCTTCAAGACAGTAGAAACTAACCATAAAGTTTTTTTGTTTATTGATCTATTAAACACAACTAACACAAATAAATTGCAGCCTTACGGTGAGATCGATCCAAATTTTGTTGAAGGACATTTTGCAAAACTTGGTGCCACCTTTACTATTATGGATATCAGAGGTCGTTGCATGAATGTCAATTTCAATCAAAACTACAATCATCCATTAATCATAAAAGGATGGATTGAGTTAAGAGCTTTTTTTTGTATCAATGGCAACAGGTTTCTTTTGATGACATATCATGGAGACAATCTATTTAGTATTGATGTAGGACAACGACAATTTAATCCTTTGGAATTACCAAGTTATCATAGCTATCGCTACAGTGGCCTTGAGCCGGAACCATTTCAAGTTACCCTCACAAAGTTTTCGGCCAAAAAATTTAAATTAGTAAGTTTCTTTATATATTACTTGAGCATCAATTGCAATTTCATCTCTTTTTTTTCAAAATAAACAATCATTAATCTAACATATTTTTACTACTTTATTTAGACATTGAAGACTGATTTTACCAACTATGTGAGAAAAACTGGATATGACTATGTGCGAATTGTTGGACCTGACGGATTTGAATTTAGTTGCAAAGTTCTAAAGAGGAACAAAGGGAACAAATCATGGACTGAATTCGGGAGCGACCGGAATTTGTTTACACTATTGAACAAATTAAAGGAAGGAGATGTTTTGAAGTTTCGATTTGTCAATCATAATCGGTCAAATCTTATAATGGTTGCAAAGATGTGATATTGTTGTGAATCTCTATCAAATTTATAAGTATTTTTATGTTGAAGTTATGTTATTGTCTTTATTTTCTTCTTTCCAGATTGTGTTTGTTTAAGTCTCATATATAGTTTTTATGTTAAGTTTTAATGTTTAAGTACAATAGTATGTATCCGTTATAGAATTTTATATCTATCTACCATTATGCCTGTAACAAATCTTATGTCATCAACATTTCTATGTAATTTGTTTAGTATTATGATGTCATAACTTTGTTTAGTATTATGATGTCATTTTCAACTAATCATGTATTATGTTATCATTCTTATTGATTTTGTTATTATCCCACACCATAATAAATCTTTTTAATCAATAATTTAACCTATACGATAATAAACTATCATTAAAGTAAGTGCTCTTTTATTGATTTATAATAATACCTATACGATTTTTATATCCAATTTTTATCAAATATTTTTTTATTAATACCTTATTTATTCTGAACTTCTATTAATTTCATTATAAATAAATAATATTTCAAACAAAACTATACATAAATTTCTCTTCTAATTTGGAAATATATTTTTTTATTCGCAACAATGAATTATACTGCGCTAACAATTACAATAAGTGTGCTTATCTTTTTTTATAAAGTTGAATACATACTTCGATACAAAAATTACTAATTTTCTAAAAATACTTAATTTTCAACTTCAAACCAATGAGAATAACCTACTGATTAGATTCTCTTTCATTGTTCTTTATCCGAATGTAAATAAAGTAAAAACTTCCTATAGTCATGTCAACTAATCTAAGGGAAATCTAAATGTCCTTTGCTATAGTCTAATCTAACTTCTAATCTTACAAGATTATACATTCTAAAATTTCGATTGTTAAATTTTGCACAATCCTTCAAATTCCAAACCAGATAATATAAACTATATGTCCTTATAATTAATCATATGAAGTTATGTTACTTTTTATCACTTAAACATTTTATTAAATTCAAATATGTTACGATATTTTGAATTATACTTAAAACAATCAGTTTTTCTTTTACATTATACTCTTAAACTTCCACACAAATAGGTTACAATATTTTTATATATTGAACTTCCACCAACTATTAAAGACATTTATCCATTGGCTAATATTCATTATCATTCTTTCTATTGTAATAATCTCTACCTCATGAGAACCAGAATAATCTTAATGTTATTATCTAAAATTACTTATACCTCCAAGGCACTATAAATATATGTTTTATACAGTAATATCAATGTCATATTTTTCATAGTTTTATAAAACTATTGAAAATATTCAAATTTTACAGAATATAAATGCAACGCAAGAGAGAATGCATTGACATGAAATATTTTTAGTTTTTTTAAAAACAAATCGGTTCGTTTTTTTATCCTTAGTTTCTTGTCTTAATTGCATGTTTGATCCCTTATATTTATTTTAGTTTTCAAGTTGGTCCATTATGTTTTAAACATTTCAAGTTGATCCTTTACGTTTTAAAAGTTTCAAGTTGGTCCAAAACGTTACTCTTATAGGAATAAGTTAATCCCTCCAGTCACATAATGGTTAAAGATTCGGGTTGACAAACACAATAATCTCATAAATACTATTCGCAATACTAAATAAATTTACATAATTTGTCTTTTAAATTTTTACGTATATATATTCATTCACACAAATGGTTAAAATCCAAATCCATATTTTTTGATATAACATTACTTCACTTTTTCATGTTGTTTTGAGATATTAGATAATCAAAATATAAATGTACAACATGAGATAATTAATTGACATGTACCTTACTTATATCAATATAAATCACATTAAACATAACGAAATATTATTTTTGAAAAAATGAAATTAATTCTACCTATTTTCCTTCATTAGTTTTACGAGAAAAAAAATAAATCTCCCACAATTACTAATCAAAATGTAACTTAAAAAAATTCATTTACTAATATTAAGTGTAAATATGTAGTCTTTATAAATTGTTATATCCCAGTTACTTACAGAATAACAAAATATTCAATATCTTTATTACAAAACATAAAATCAATTAAAATGTAGTAAAGAGTTATAACTTATCAATGATTTAAAATAATACACATTACTTCTTCATTGTTTTTATTCAATTCTACTCCAATATATAATTAAAATCATTGTTGTTCTTGGCCGTACATATTGATTCATGTCTTTGATATTACTTTTTGCCAAATTCAACACAAAGCTACTGTCATGTTAACTACATTAAGCAATTGAGTTGTACTTAAGTTGAGAATATTAATGATGTTGTGCTTTGTTGCATGTTTTGTTTCCCAATAAGAGATAAGACCAAGACAAAGCCACGCCATATGCACAATTGGTTTCTCTAGCACAAAATTTTCCTTATCATTGTAGAAAGTGTGATTTTATTTTATAAAATTAAGCTACTGTCATGTTTTGAACTTAATTAACTACTTAATTTAGTATGTATCTAAAATTACATAACTTACAATCATTTTCTTTCTACATAATACTATTTTCTTTTTCCACTTTTTTAGATTATATTTTACAACAACTTTTAATATATGAAGAATCTTTATTTTGTTTAATAACCAATTAAATACAACGCTAACTTCTTATCAATTATAGAATCACATCTTTCTATTAATGGCCTTTTTTTCCCGAAAGTTTTATAGTTATACACATCAATCCAGTTTTTCTATTCCCATGTAAATATAACTTCATACATTTTAAAACCCTACTAAATTCATGTTATTCATAATTGCTTTGTCTTTGTATAATTGGTAATCTTTCATTATCAATGTTGATCCAATTAACACATGATCTAACATATTTCATATACAATATACAAACATATTCAATCTTAACAACCTAAACCATCTTATATTATCTATATAAGACATCCATCTTAACAACCTAAACCATTCCAATTACAAACTTCATCTTAAAAATTACATACAAGTCTTTCCATCTCATTGCAATACCAAACACCATGCACCATATGGTAACAAGACAAAAATATTCTCTAAGACCTGTCATACTAGATCATTTTCTAACATGTCATGTACCAAATGAGGTAACACAATTTCAATTTCCTTCTATCAACTATGATTTTAATCCATTTATTGCACTACTACATCTCAATAATTATAATCACCCATTCCCAAAATTTTCTATATTCTATAGGACTATGGAGAAGTATGCCCACATTTTTATGAAAGGTGGAAACACAATTTGGGGAAGAAGCTAAGATTCTTCCATGAGAGTGGAAGAATTCATATCATAACTTTCAACCAATCTCAAATTCTACCTCTCATGACCAAAGGATGGAGTAGGTTGAGATATTTATAAATTAAAAGATTATCACTATGTGTGGTGCAACTGCATAGGCCAAAACACATTTCAATTTCGAACATATTGGCAATTTCGTTCTCCTTGATCTATGCCATCTTTCCATAGTAGAAGCATTGACAATGGTTGTGGTCGATATTTTGACATCATTATATCTAAATTTATTCAAGAAACCAACTACCAATTGGTGAAGTGTTACATCTACCAATTGCGGATATGATGACATCCCACCCTTCCATGGCAGGAGCATAAAACTTCCAAACCGTAAATCCTACTTTTTTGACGTCACTCTAACTAATTTGCAAATGACACTACCATCTGAATTGGTAAACTTTCATTATAATGACATTAATAATTTCCTTTCTTCTACAAATTTTATGTTGCTTTTGTTCCCTTATATAATACATGTTTTAACATATACAGGCTCTACCACCAGACTTCAACGACTTCCTATGGGGTGGTGATTTTGATAACCTGTTTCTGTGTAATGGGAACCCAACTGAAGGAATTATTAAAACTGATATTGAATACCAAAGCTCTGAATCACTCAATGCTAAGTTGAAAAACAGTTGGGGGACATTCTGTAACAACAATTCATTTTAGATTGGAGATACAATTCGTTTCAAGTTCTTCGATGGAAAAAACAGTCCTTTTGTTCATGTCTATAGAAACAATCCTTAGTTGGCTTCCGATGTAATGCCTTAAGCATGTTGTTCTGCTTTTATGTGTGTTCGTGTTGGGGATTTTTATGCAGATGTTCACCAAGCTTTCTTTTCTATGCTTTAGAATCAAGTGGTTTACTCCACATGTTAAATATGTTTTATCAATGAAGTTGAATTTTCGTTTGTGTTGGCAACATCATTCTTAACTTTATATCTTTTCGTCAAATACAAACAAAGTTGATTACTATTAACAATAATGTTCAGTGCTACAAAATAATTACAATACTTTCCAAAATAATTACTATTTACTTATCCTTTAATTCTACAACCAACCCTTACTGCATTCATTAATTCTGTTTGTTGAATCCACATTAAACTTACATTTGCTTCACCTGTATAATAATATATTGTCTTTGGATTAACAACATCTAACCTACTACTTCCTCCTATATAACATTTGCTTCACCCATGTAATATGAATTACTTCCAAAGGATTTTTATTTTTATTAAAAAACTACTTTTTTAAAAATATTCCAAAAATAAGTTATGAACATTGATAAAAAAACAAAGCAATAAAGTCAACATATATAGTGTTGGACCATTATTCTAACATTGAACTTAAATATGTTACTGGTTTTTGCAATTTTAGTATTACCTTCATCCTTAATTATAAGACTCTTCTGAGAATTTTTTGTCCTTTTTTTAAGGTCTCTTTGATTTTTTTAACTACATTAATGATTTCTTTGCTACATACATTTATTTATTATACATTTTTTTTCTTCAATCAACAGTAAATAACATGTTGAAAATATAAACTAACTCTCTCTTAAATAAAAAAATTGTAAAAACAAGTAATTACGAACAAATTTTTCTTAAAAAAATTACAAACAAATTTAATATAAATATCAACTTTCTTAATTTATGTGATTTTATAAAATAAAAAAATATATTGTATAAACAGGGACACAGGTAGTACTTTTTGGTTTTGGTCCTCTCAATTTTTTTTTGTTTGCTGGATTTTGATCCTTGATAAGAATTTGCTTTAGATCCCTAACGTTAGTCAGAAGTTGACTTCTTTTTAAAAGTAACATAGTGTCATATGGTCCAATCGTTTCGCGTCATGTGACGCAATTGGGCTACTCAAGATTCAAGAAGCTTGGGACCTCCCATAACCTCAGCACCCTAACCTTAAGACGCCGCCCCTCTCTACCAGGTGACACAAAAGACAACGAATCAAAGGAGTTATCCATTTCAAACTTCAATCTCAATCGAAAGAAAAAGCTTTCAGCACAGATCAAAAATGCAATTTGGAAAGCGAGTACAACAACCAGAACATGCAGGTATTTAAAGACTTCAAAAAGGGGCAAAATGGGAATATGAATGAAGACCAAACCCAGATATAGCATGATCAATTTGAATTTAGGGAGGCAAACCCTGACACCAACACAGCCAAAAGAGCTACAAACAAACATACGACTTACCCACAAGAAGATCTAAATCAAAAATCTTGCCTACCCACAAAAAGCCTTCTTTTGCACTGAATCACCACATAAAGACAAATTGAAGTCACTCGTGCACTCCATTCTCAGTTTGATGCAAGGGGAAGTACATATTCCCACTAGAATTTGAGGATGAACATGTATAATCGGCAAAATTGGCTAGTGTCTCTTATAAGAGTTAGTGATGTATTTCATTTTTGTTTGTAAAAAAAAAATCTTTAGAATAAGCTCTACCAAAAAATCTCTAATCTAGTATTAACAAAAAAGCTAATTAAAAAAAAAAAAAACAAGAATCCAAGTGGAGTACGTGTACGTTTCTGATTGGCATTGCAGTTTGTGTTTCACACGTATAAGTGTAACCGAACAGATAGGTTACGTCACGCGTGTTACTTCATAAATAGATTGCATTCACAATTTCTTCTTCAAACCCCTAACCCTATCTCTCTCTCTCTCTCTCTCTCTCTTCTTTCTCTCTCTAGATTCATCCATGGAGGCTCTCGATTCCAATCCACAACACCAATCCGAAACCCTAATCCCCCAAAACGGCATCAACGGCACCGATAACAACGATTCACGTCCACCGATTCCAAATCCACTTCTCTCCGAAAACGGTTTAACCAACGGCAACACCCGAAGCGGAACCGACAAAGATCAATCAGGCGGAGAAGAAGAAACAACAAGCAAACGCCGCCGTAGAAGCCGATGGGACCCACAACCAGATTCAAACGATCAGAACGGCGAAGCCGGCACCGGGACGAAGAAAAGGAAATCCAGATGGGCGGATGATGAACCGAAACCGGTAATTCAACTTCCTGATTTCATGGGTGGTATTGAATTTGATCCTGAAATTCAAACATTGAATAGTAGATTGCTTGAGATTAGTAGAATGTTGCAATCTGGTTTACCTTTAGATGATCGTCCTGAAGGGGCTAGATCTCCTTCACCTGAACCTATATATGATAATATGGGTATTAGGATTAATACTAGAGAATATCGTGCTCGTGAGAGGTTTCAGAAAGAGAGACAAGAGATTATTTCTCAGATTATTAAGAAAAATCCTGCTTTTAAGCCACCTGCTGATTATAGACCACCAAAGCTTCAGAAGAAGCTTTATATACCGATGAAAGAGTATCCTGGTTATAATTTTATTGGGCTTATTATTGGGCCTAGGGGGAATACTCAGAAGAGGATGGAGAAGGAGACTGGTGCTAAGATTGTGATTCGGGGTAAAGGGTCGGTGAAAGAAGGTAGGTTGCAGCAGAAGAGGGATTTGAAACCGGATCCGTCGGAGAATGAGGATTTGCATGTTTTGGTTGAGGCAGATACAGCTGATGCGCTTGAGGCTGCGGCTGGTATGGTGGAGAAGCTATTGCAGCCTGTTGATGAGGTTTTGAATGAGCATAAGAGGCAGCAACTTAGAGAGCTTGCGGCTTTGAATGGGACGATTAGGGATGAAGAGTATTGTAGGTTGTGTGGTGAGCCTGGGCATCGTCAGTATGCGTGTCCTACGAGGACTTCGACGTTTAAGAGTGAGGTTGTTTGTAAGCATTGTGGGGATGGTGGTCATCCTAGTATTGATTGTCCGGTGAAGGGTGCTACTGGGAAGAAGATGGATGACGAGTACCAGAATTTCTTGGCTGAGTTGGGTGGTACAGTTCCTGAATCTGCGATTAAGACAACTAGTACTTTGGCGATTGGTTCCGGCAGTTCTGGAAGCAATCCTCCTTGGGCTAACAATTCTGGTTCGGCTGGTGGTACACCACAAGCTGGATTAGGGGCCGGTGCGGTTAAAAAGGAAATTGATGATACAAATTTGTACATTGGGTATTTGCCACCCACTCTTGAGGATGATGGCTTGATCCAATTGTTTCAACAATTTGGTGAGATTGTTATGGCAAAAGTTATTAAGGATCGAATGACAGGTTTGAGTAAAGGATACGGGTTTGTGAAGTATGCTGATATCACAATGGCAAACAATGCAATTGTTGCCATGAATGGCTATCGCCTTGAGGGTCGAACTATTGCAGTGAGAGTTGCTGGTAAGCCTCCTCAGCCTGTTGTACCTCCAGGCCCACCTGCGTCGGCTGTGCCCACTTATCCTGTTCAAAGCCAGCCAATTGGTGCCTATCCATCCCAACAATATACCGGCGGCGGTCCCATTGGGAGTGCTCCTCCTGGGAGTTATGGAGGTACTCCTGTCCCATGGGGACCTCCTATTCCTCCTCCATACAATCCTTATGCTCCTCCCCCGCCTGGATCAACTATGTATCCTCCTATGCATGGTCAACCTATGCCTCCTTATGGTGTTCAATACCCACCCATGCCGACAGGTCCCCCTGGTGCCACTCCCCCACCCCCGGCTTCTGGTGAAATGCAGCAGAATTACCCTCCTGGGGTGCAGTCTGATAATAATTCATCTACTCAGTCTGTACCGACCAACATGTATGGGAACGCAATGCCTTCAATGCCACCAGCAGCTCCACCAACATATCCTGCATCTTATGGATATCCTCCTCCACCTTACTATAATGCAGTTCCTCCACCACCTCCCCCTCCTGCCCCTACTTCAGACCAATCACACAGCATTGCAAATGCGCCTTGGGCCAGTAATCATTCCGCCCCTCCTCCTCCTTCGTCTGCAGATCAATCCCAAAGCATTGGAAATGTGCCTCCACCTATGCCTCCTCCTAACTCATCGGCGGAAAAGACGTCATATGGAGCTGATTCTGAGTATGAGAAATTCATGGCAGAGATGAAATGATTTAGGTTCATTTTCGTCATTCTTCGATGTTCCAAAAGGTATGGTTTTGGTCTGTCTCTCACTCTTGATTCATTTGTCATAGACATTAGAATTGAATTCCTGACATGTTTTGACATATATACGAAGATTATTTTACTAACCTTTTACCATAGACATTAGAATTGAATTCCTGACTTGTTTTGACATGTATATGAAGATTATTTACTAACCTTTTACAATTGTCAGAATTGCATATTTTAAGAGACAAGCTCTTGATAAAGTTACTATCCATGCACATAAGTGCCAATTTAAGACTTTTTTTTGCCCATGAGCAAGCATCCATGAAGACCATGTGTTGTATCTCATTTTGTTTTTCTAACCTTTTACAATTGTTGGAATTGCATATTTTTAAGAGACAAGCTGTTGATAAAGTTACTATCCATTCGCATAAGTGCCAATTTTAGACATTTTTTTAGCCCATGAGGATCCATGAAGACCGTGTGTTGTATCTCATTTTGTTCTGACTGAAAACCTGTGGGACCAAGAGTTTTTAGCTTTTAATCAATAATAATATGTTATTGCTATTAAACTTGCCTTTTGTGTGCTAACGTTCATAGTTCAATCCTGTTGGAGTGTTGGTTACACTTCTGAGTTTGAAACTTTCAGATGCAACTTGGATGATTATTGTTTTTCTGATATATGTTGATGTTCATTGGTACATTGTTAAATTTATGGCTTATTCTTGAAGCAATTTTGGAATTTGGATGTTATTTTGCATCCCAAGTTTTTTTTTTTATCAACTATATCAATATGTTTGCTTGCCTGTGAGTTTATTTTTCTGCAAATAGGAAGCAATATTGGCTGTAGTGATCTCTCTACCACCTAAATTAAGCTATTTTAGTTATATGAAAAATATACAATTTTCTCTATCAACTTTCTTTCACTTGAATTTCACCTGGTCTTTTGTACAACTGAAGGAACTCTTACAGAAGAGAGGGCAAACTTTTATGACTGTGAGTATGTTTGATATTGGCACTAACTGTTTCTTAATTTATTATCCCTCACACTGTGTTGGTGTCCCGTCTCCTTCCTAATTAGTTAAAGTTTTATGGCTCAGATGTAAAATCCCCTTGATAACTAAAAAAAAAAGAAGAGGAACATCTAGGTTTTTTGTTGTTTGATTTAATGTTATCCATATGATACTATAGGTATATGTATATTTGAATGCAACGTTTTGCAGATTGCATCCATGAATTTCATATCTAATTTGAATATCTGTCTGTGTTTCTTCACTCAACGGTGTCTATTCTCATGCTGTCATTCTGCATAGAATCAGCACTGGCCTTCTGTATGTTTACTGTATATTTCATCATAGTTTTACCTCCTCTTAACGCTTCATTGGTATTATCTAACGTTGTGACAGGCCTGATGTTTCTTGGAGCTCTTGTGAACCTGATTTCCTAACCGTTTGCCATGTCTTTCTTGGAAGTTTGGGACTCACTTCTTTAACCTTGCTGTACTGTTATGAAATTTGCAGAGAATTCGGGCTGGAAGCTGAGAAACAATCTTCATACAGCTGGAGGCATCATCAAAAACTTATTATTGTTATGATAATTATTAATCTTTTTTAATGTGTAGGACTTAATAGTTTGCAATATTTTCTGTGGCATTTTTGTTGATTCACACAATGTCTGGTTGCTAATGTTTCTTTTTGAAAGCTTGTTTGAACTATTATGGCAGCTGGGACCTGGTGTTTTTTGTTTATGCTCTTCTATTGTCACTTTCAGTTGATTTTGTTCATCTAGAACTGACTCTAACTTATAGTTTTGGTGATGAGCTTAAATATTTTTGTTTGTTGACTATTTCACTTAATTGCTTGGTGCTGAAGCTGCCTTTAATCACACATCTCACCCTGAAGGTAATTATGCCTTGCTATTTATTTTAGGCATTTCGGGTTGGTATAGGAGATTTGGTTTTTAACAATTTGTGTGTGACAGGTAAAAATGATTTGAAACGAATTTGTTTCTGGCATGATAAATGTCAGACTTTGGTGGCGTTTTTTACATTTTACCTCTAATTAAACTTTTTAGCTGACACGGTGTTATCAGCACCAAGTTCTTGTGTCATGGTACAGGCATTATCAAGTTTCTCATTTGTTTCTGAAGCGATCATGGGGTCCTGTCGACACCATCAATGTTTTGGGCATTAGATGAAGGATGAGGTGAAAATTGTTGTTGGTAGTGTTTGTTGTTGTCGTATTCTTCGTTTAGTTGTGTTGCTGGGTGAAGATAGAAATAGATGATCAAAGAATTTGAATTGTAGAAATTTGCTACGTTGGCTGCTCCTTTTTTAATTAAAACCAACAGTTCTGTTGTATCGTTGTTAGGGAAATAGCTTAAGTTTTCTAATCAAATAATGCAATATTAGATTTTGGTAAATAAAATAATGGAGCCTTGCTAGTTTGCTTAGTCTGCCTATAAGCGATAAGGGAATGATATCGGTAGGAATACACTTTTTAACACAATTTATTGAACACTTTCTTTCAACAGTCGTATTGGTTAAATTGGTCGTGTCACTAAATTTATGCGGGGATTCGAGTTAATGAGTTTCGTTTGAATTTCTCTCAATAATGTATTTGAGATGTTTTGATATCAATCCTATATTGTCTATAGATGCAAAGTACCAAGTGAATCTTTGTCATGGTTTGTCAAACATTGGGTATTTTATATACCCAAGGAATGACATTCAGAATTTGAATTTTTGTATCTTTTATACCCAAGGAATTGTATCTTGTCCAGGTTTTCTCATCTGATTTGACGAGTTTCTTCTTGATATGAATACAGGGGACTCTAGGACAGTGTTAGGAATACTCTATTTGTAACACACTCTCATTTGTCAAGTGAAATCAGAGTCGGAATCACATTGATTTCATTGTGTTGAGTGACTTTGGTGCCTTTGTCTCTATCTTTCTCATAACCAATAATTCTCTCTCATCAAAATAATTTATTTTAATCAATCATTCATCACTCTATCATCTAAAATACAATAAAGTCATCCAAGTACTACTCGTTGAAATGAGAGTTTTTCTATAACCCCATGAATACAATATGGTCTATCTAAAATATGGTTGTCTAGTATCCAGTAAACTTGGTTAGATCCATCGATTTGGTTTTTAGAACGTTGGTAATCAAAATGGATGCATGTCAAACACTAGTTTATAATATATTAGACACCGTCTCAATGTCTCGCAAATTAAGTCTAGGACCTGAACTTTGAAAATTATGTGAAATGAAAGTGATATTTCTTTTGAAATGTTATTTCATAAGCTCCTTCATCAAATATTCTTTTGAAATGTTATTTTATCATCAAAAAGATTCAATGCCCAAGAGCAAGTTCATTTTTCAATTACTCTTAACATTTTTTTTCTATTTGAGAAACATCTTTCGATGATAAATTGAATTACTTCCTTTAAAATTAACTTTTTCTCACAAACAATACTCATTAATACTCCTCATGTTTAGAAACTTTTCAAAAGTCAAATTTTAATCGAAGTGCATGCTTAGAGCCACACCACTTCAAATTTTTCATAATGAATGATGAAACTTATTTACAACAATCCAAAGCATCTTTCACTTCTTCAACAATTTATCCACAGTATCATCTTCATATCATCATCAACCTTAACGTCAAAATTATACCAAGCTATCTATCAGTTTCCATTAACACAAGAATTTTCAACTAACACACGTATCACACAGAGCATCCATAAAGCTATCAAAGTCTCTTAATATTGGGACTACTCTCTTACTATTCCCTTATTTTCTTTTCTTAAGATTATGCAAGTTGTTACGTCAAGATTGACTATATATGATGTAACATTGAACCAATTATAATATGATGAATAGTAACAAGAGTTTCACTTTCTTATCTCTTTTCTCTTTAGGTGTTAACACTCGAAGAATGCCTTTTTCTTCACTTTGACATATTTAAGTGTATAAAGAAAGTGAAAATATTATATATATTGAATTTACTAAAGGTTACATCTGGTATTTATAGAATTGGTATTGTACTATCAAATACCAAGCACTGCTATAGATTTGTACTACATTACAATGACTTGTACTACAAGATACTCTTGTCTTGATTCTTATTTGCCTCTTTTGGCTCATGGTGTAATATGACTTACGCTCACAGAGACATGTATTCCCTTTTTCTAGTCCTGGAATAAGAATTATTATATTTTATTAACACAATGAATTTATTATTAAAAAGAGGCTAAAACTTGTATAGTACTAAGAGCACTAGCAACCAAACATATAAAAGGCTGGCTAAACCAAACATGAAAACAAGACACTAAGCATACAACAAAGGAAATTTTGGTAACATTAAAAACAGGATTGGAGATTGAATTGGTGCGTTCGAAATTCATACATAATTGGTGCGTTTGAAATGATAATAAGACATATCTCCACCGTTCTTATTTATGCCAGCAATGTAAATAACACAAATAATTTCTACCAGCTTTAGAGTTTAGGTAGTGTCTATATGTATACATTATTATGTGTCATTCATCAATTCAATCGTCGTTAACCTTCAGCTTAGATGTTTTCAAATTACACTATCATTGGGAAAATGAACGGAAACACCCACAACCCGAAATGAGAGAAAAAAAAAGTATATATCTCTCTTAATCTCACTCTCTCAAGAGAAATATAGAGGGTTAGGTGAGAGAATGAGAAAAAATAAAATGAGAGGATCCAATTTATAGATTTTGTGTTAAAAAAAACATTCTCAATAATCTAAAAATTCTCATAGCTCCAAAGCTCGCGATTTGTTTCGATTACATAATACAAATCATGTAATTTAGACAAATTGCATGTTTTTAGAATGTTAGGGGAGAGGGGGAGAAATCATCTAGAATTTTTTTTAATGGTGGCCGATTGGAAAGGGGTCTTTGATACTCATTACATGGCTATCTTATATAAGAGTTTCGTCACAAATAAAATTAATAATGGGTAAAATATCACTATAATACTTTGTTCTGGATGTTTAAAATTTGAGTCACACCCCACATCTTAAAACTACTATTCATAAAAATGTTGCTTCTTTCCAAAACTCCCTAAAACTGTACATGGAAGGTAATGAAATCATGTCAGGTCATGGAAGTTAAAACTGTATCATTTAACTTGATTACAGGACTCTCAACAGTGAAAGTTTTCAAGTTATAGTATTTCATCATTTAAATTCTTTTGCATTGGCAGGGAAAGTTTTCTGGCTACTTGGCAATGGGTTTATTTCACTTGGAACAATATGCTTACAATAGTAGATTACTATGTTTATTTGTTTCCAGCAGTAATTTATTTACTTCGTGATATATTTTTTATCTGATGTAGCTGCTAGCTAATTACTCTCTGGTTTAGCAGCATCCAATTTCATGTTTCAGATCATTTTCACAAAATACAGATAATGTTTCTCGCAGAGATTACCGTTTATTAGAAAATTCCTTTATTAAAAAAAAGGATATGAATATTTCATGGACCGTCATGTATAAGATTAGCATAATAAAAGTAATAGACTAATAACTGGACTAACCAACTATGTTAGTAGAAATTCGTTTAGCCATTGACCTTGTAACTAACTTTCCTAACTCAGCACAATCCTATTCCTAGGAGTATAAATACTCATTTTGTTGAGAACTGTAACCAATTTTCTCATTTGAACAGAATATGAAACTAAAGTTGGATACACCATTACTTACTTTACGAACAAGGTCATTTTAAAGCAGCCTTCCCATGATAATTGGATCTTTAATCATGTTTTTTGCTAAAAGCTTTGAACACTGCACTTGGAGTGTAATTAAGCTGGTAATCTACGAGTACCGAGCCAAATATGTTGAACTTTTTAGCACTACTGAGAGCTACCTCTGCATCTACACACTCCTCAAAGACCACTCTTGCCCGTTTGCTTGCTCTGTCAACTTCTGTTTCAGATTCCTTTAGTTGTCCAAAATGCCTAAACATATGGTTAAGGTTTGTTTCTGAGGGAACAGAATTGACCTCGGCAAAGTTCATAACAAGCTCAGCAGGAGCATTCTCATCTATATAACCAGGAGGTTTCTCAGGAGCTTCAGCATGATTGTTTTCCGATTTTTTTTCCCAGGAACAGGGCCTACGGATAACTTGGGCTGGCTCTGGTGACTTAACAACTGGCTTTGGTGACTTAGCAGCGACAAGTAGTTCGTCTTTTTTCTGGTTTTTCTGCAATGGATGTTGGATTGGTTTCTTTTCATTGCCATTGTCAATGACCCGGTCGGTCCAATACAAGTCACTCATATCTTCAAATTCAAATGTATCAGATCCAGTTCCAGCCTTATCCGTGCATGAAATCTCTTTCCAATCAGCAGCCACAATTACAGAATTCTTGAAATCAGAGAAGAAGGTGACTATGCCATTCAGAAAAGTATATTCTCCAAGGGGTTTTTGTGCCACACACTGAAGTGAAGATAGCATATCATCTAGAGACGAATATTCTGTCGTGCTCTCGTCATGCTCAACAGTTGTAGGAGAAACATCCAATTCATTCTCAGGAAAAACATCAACGACACCATCTGTCTTCGGAATGAGTTGGCTAGCAGCCCCACGAATACAGTCACCAATTTTAAACAATGGATTTGTGGTATTTGAAACTTTTGTTCCAGAAATTGTTTTTTTCCCAGTTTGCATTTCAAAGTCATCATCAAAGTGATCCATGGCACTCCTTCTCTTGGAATGTTCAGGTGAAACCAGTTGATCTGGAGTCCAACAATCACCGTCTCGAGAATCTGGAGTCCCATTCATTGGGTCTGACATCCTTTTTTCCTTCTTTGCCGGATGCGTAGTATCCTTGAAACTATATTTACGCTTTTGATGGGTGCTGCTTTGATTTTTTAAATTTCTAGGACCAGCTTGATCCTCAGTATTAACTACATGAGTTGCATGCTCAATAACCTCACACAAATCTTGTTCATCGTCAACAAAAAATATATTGTCCTTGTCAGCACCTCCACAACGTTGTATTTCTTGGAAGCAAGAGAAACTCTTAAACCGATTAAATGCAAGCAGCTGAGCCTTAGCAATCTCAAGCTCTAATCGATCAAAGCCACTGGTAGGCAACTCAGATAGTGTTTTCACATATTCCATAAGTTTCATCGGTGAAAATGAGTCAACATTTTGAGATTCATCCACCCCATGTGTTATGCTTATTTCTTGTCGAATCCCAGTGTTGTCTACAGTCTGGCTTTTGATCGTGTCATAGGTGTCTTTAGGTATACAAGAACATGCTAGCCCATATTCGACTCGTTTTGAGACTTCATCCAAAGCACAGTCTATAGCATTCTGGAATGACTCTAAACGGCTCCTCTGCTTTTCCATTGTGGAGAAATGTGCCTTAAAATCCTTTAGCTGAGATGCTTCATTCCATGCAAATGATTTGTCACCAAAATACGCAACAAAATAGCAATCTTTTTTATAATGCTTCATTGCCCACTCAGATGCATCTGAGGGATCAAATATCTGTCCAGGCCACCATGGGTAGGTTCTCACTTTGCTCCAAACCATATCAGAGAAAGAAAACTCGCCTTCTTTTTTTACTGCTGGCAGTGAATACCGTGCCTGATGAACTATTTCTGAACTACCAGGCTTCACCAGTGCATCTTTTACAGCTGTTCCATATGTTAGTTTTCTCTTCCCAGCTTCACTAAATTCTTCTTCAATTTCCTGACCACCATCGGAACCAATCTGTTCCGAAAAGCCTTCTTTCTCTCCAACCTTTTGCCTCATATATGACTCCTCGCTGAGTTTTTCCTTTCCATCACGCAACGGCACATGGCTCCATTGGTCAGTAATTTGAGTGCCTTTTTCTACAATTGCATCAGCATTAAAATTTTCCCCACTACCAATAGCTGCCGACAAACCTGCACCAACAGAACTACAAGTATCACTATCTAGAAACCTATGAAGCATGGACATGGACACAGACACTTGACATGACACCGACATGTCAACACCGATAAAATTTTGAGAAAATGACAAAATTCAATGTAATCACAAGTGTTGGTGTTGGAGTTGGACACTGAACACGTCTTCGATCAGAAGTATCGGTGCAACAAAGCTAGAAATTAAACAACATTCTCATTTACGACAATTACAGTTTCAACCACTAGTTAAGCAGGAAAAAAAAAACACCAATAAAATCAGCAGATATCTTACCTTTAACCTTGTCGGTTTGGTTCATTGTATTACTCCTTTCTGTTCCTTGTTGATCTTCAACATCTATTAGCATCCCCTCAAGTACATCAGATTGTTCAGCATTCAAAGCAGAAACGCCACTCACATTGTTGTCAGCTATTATTTGCTCCTTTGCATTACACTTTTCAACTTCAGTTCCACAGACAACTTCATCTACAATAGTGGCTTTGCCATCAACTTTATCATTCCCAATCGGCATATTCAATAACAAATCTATCGTTTCCACGATATCAACAATATTAGACTTCGCGTCAAATTTATCATTCCCAAAATTTGACATTCCCTTAATATCATCAATGTTATCATTCCGCCCAATCGGCATGTACAAAATCGAATCAATGGTTTCCAACATTTCAGCAAATAGTGAGGTAACTGGGCTAGCTACGGCTACGGCCCCAGCACCCTTAACAGAATCACCACAAATCACTTCATCATGAACCTGACCTCCACATTCCACAGACCCATCTAGGGTTTCACCAACAACAAGTTTAACATCATGGGCCACAATGGTTTCTGAAGTTGCAGAAGTAAAAATCAAACCCTTTTCTGCTTCTTCCATGGATATATATACCTCTAGAACTTTCTTTTTATCTAACAAAAATCAAAACTTCAAATTTTCAATAAAACATTCAATAAAAACACTCTTTTTTACTCAGAAATTCAGTAAAATATAAATGACCCACATGGAAAAAAAAAAGATTTTGCAGAAAAAGCCATTACAGAAAACAGAAGAAATGTTGAATCAATGAGACCCATGAAATAGAAAAGAACAAAAAAAGGGTGCATGCTTACCATACCAACGTTTGGTTTTTGTTTTGGTGTGAGAGAGGACAAAGGCTAAGGTGCGCCAGGAAAATATATTTCGTACAGTGCGAGAGCTTCAACAGAGATAAAATTAGAAGAAAATATAAAAGGGTAAATGGTCATTTCTAGCTGCCACAATGGTCTTGACTCAAAATAAAATTCGATATGGAATGATAGTTTTAAAACTCGGCTCGGTCATCAACTCGGGAGGAGTACTGGGTCATTGGGTCATTGGTCGAACCACTGAGTCGCAGGTCCAACCGCATGAAAGAATTGGATGACTCGGTTATCACCCGGTCTCCATAAATAAGATGACTCGGGCTATAAAAAAACATAACACTAATAAATGTTTGAAAAAATCACTAGATAAATTAAGATAATTTCTCAAATTTGATCTTTAAATTAAAGTCCATCTATTTTGATATTATTATATGATCAAACTATATATATATATTATGAGTATAGTAAATTTGAAAAACTTTGAAAAAGAAGAAGAAACGGTTACTTATACAATATATTATGAAGATAAAATAAAAAATAGGAAGAGAATACATGTCTTTTTTTTCTTTTAAGAAAGACAAAATACAAGTTATGCAAAAAAATTGACAAAATACAAATTATGCAACAAAAAATAACAAAATACAAGTTAAAATGTGAATTAAAATGATGTAGTTTTAGTATATGGTATTTTGAAATAATATATAATCAATATGAATCAACAATTAATCACAACAATCAGCAATGTCGTAGTGGTATTAAGTGCCTTTGTTGAGTTTGTGATTGCTAGGGCGCCAGTTCGATCCCCAGTTGTGCCAGTTTTCAATTTTTTGTTATATAAAATAATTGTTCAATAAAAAAAAGACTGTAACCTGGTTGGCTCATTAAACCGCCGGTTCACTGGTTTTAACCGAGTTTGTCCGGTTCATGCCGGTTCGCACCGGTTTGATTGTATTACCGATCCAATATGTCAACTGAACCGGTGACCCCTCCGGTTCACGGTCGGACCGGTCTGGTCCGGTTTTTAAAACTATGTATGGAATCCGATATATACCTCCATTAACATTTTTTTTTTTGGTCAGGTAGCCTAGTGGCTAGAATTTACCTTATAAGGTGAATAAGTGGGGTGCCCGGGGTTCGAACCCCGGCCCCTGCATATAATAATGCATTGTCCTACCAACTGAGCTATGCTCACGGACCCTCCATTAACAGTTTAATCCTTAGGGTCCGTTTGGTTCGAGAATTAGGAGGGGAGGAATTTTAACGGAGGGGAGGGGAGGGGGAGGGATTTTAAAATTATTTTACTATTTTACCCTTAAACTTAATTAAATAAAAGAAACTACTTGACTTTACAATTTCAGAGACCAACCAATGACAAACACACATCTAAGCTGCTTATTTTATCTCAAACTGACTCATATATTTTCCACATCAAGACATGAACCGTGAATTAACATTAAAAAAAAGGATCAACAAGCAATAATAAGTTAAATTAAAATAAGATAATAATAATAATAAGGCCGTTGACATCAACAAAGTAGTAGTAGAAGTGGTTTTAGATGTAACAAATAAGAGTTATAAATGATATAATAATAAAAGTTGTTACAAAAATAATAATAATAATAATAATAATAATAATAATAATAATTGTTATAAGAATAAGATAACCTAATAATAATAAATAATAATAAAAGTTGTTACAAGGTTAATATTGAGATTTGAAATTAATTTAAGGATAATTATAGCAATGCAATCAAATTTTATAAAGATTTGCTCCCCTCTCCTTCCCTCCCCTCCCCTTCTAAAAATTGAACCAAACACTTCAAATTAAAAATCTCCCCTCCCCTCCCCTCCAAAACTCTCGAACCAAACGGACCCTTAGTACTTGACGTTAAAACTTCGATAACAAATTAGGTGTCAATAATTGTATAAAAATGGTATAATGGTAAAATGACAATGACAAAGAAATACAAGTTATGGTGTAACACTTTCTGCAATTATGCTATGGGACAAGTTTCCACCAACCCTCATCATCATGTGTGATTGAATTTAAATATTCAATGGAAGATCTGATTTTGATATTTAAAGGATTTGCTACTGGATTTGAACAAAAAGAGAATTAGATGAAATCTAGGGATTTAGTTTTTGTTTTTGTCCCTGATTTCGTTTGAGTTACTTTCAATCTGGTCCATATGTCACATCATTCATCATTGTCATCCCAAAACAGTTATCACTTCATCTCTTAACGAAAGTTTTTAACATCAAAGACAAAACTGCCAACGGAGATACACAGTCATGGACTATTTTGTATTTTATCTTGAGTTAGGGACCATAGTGATAGCGAGGTACAAAGTAAGAGACCAAAAAGACCATTTACCCAATATAAAATTAAATTGAAAAATGGGTAGTATTCCTTTTGTTTATCTGGGGTTTCCTATTGGTGGAAACCCACGGAGGTTGTCTTTTTGGGAACCTGTGGTTAACCGTATAAAATCTAGACTGTCTGGTTGGCAAAGCTGGTTTCTCTCCTTCGATGGCCGTTTGATTCTTCTAAAGTTTGTCTTGACCGCTCTACCTGTCTATGCTATTTCCTTCTTCAAGGCTCCATCAGGTATAATCTCTTCAATTGAATCTCTTTTGATTAAATTTTTTTCGGGGGGAACGAGGATTTTAGGAAAATTTCTTAGGTAGGATGGAGGTCCGCGTGTTTACGAAAGGAGTACAGAGGGTTGGGTGTTAGACAGTTGAAGGGATTTAATGAGGCGTTGCTAGGTAAGTGGTGCTGGAGGATGTTAGTTGATAGAGATGAGTTGTGGTATCGTGTGTTGGCGGTGAGATATGGTGAGGAGGACGGGAGGTTGGAGGATGGGGCCCGAAGTGGTTCTACGTGGTGGACGGAGGTTGTGAAGATTAGGGATGTGATAGGGGGTGGCGGTAATGGTTGGTTTAGTGAGAGTGTGGTGCGACGTGTGGGTGATGGGGAAGCCACACTTTTTTGGCATGATCGGTGGTGTGGTGATGTTGCTTTGAGGGAGCGCTTTAGCAAGTTATTTGATTTAGCTTTGAATAAATCAATAACGGTTAAAGACATGTTCTTACATGGTTGGGGGGAAGGGGGAGGTGGTTGGCAGTGGCGTGGGAGGTTGTGGGTGTGGGAGGAGGATCTTCTGGCGGAGTGTATGTTATTACTGTCTGATGTTTCCTTGCAGCCTCTTTCTTATGATGTTTGGCAGTGGTTACTGGACCCTTCCGGAGGCTACTCTGTTCGTGGGGTGTATGTTATGCTCACAAGTCAGGAGAATCCTCAGGTTTTGCAGAACACCAAGTTAATTTGGCATAAACAAATTCCCTTAAACGTGTCAATTTTTGCTTGGAGGTTGCTCCGTGACCACCTGCCTACCAAATCAAACTTGGCGTCGCGGGGTGTTATTGATACCGAGGCGTATCAGTGTGTTTCAAGTTGTGCCCAGGTGGAGGATGCTCGTCACTTGTTCTTGTTGTGCCCGTGCCTTGGGTCGTTGTGGCCTTTAGTGCGGTCCTGGATGGTTTCGATGGTGTTGACCATGCTGAAATTTCTGATCACTTTATTCAGTTTACTAATTATACAGGTGGTTCGAAATCCCGGAGATCCTTTTTTCAGTTTATATGGCTTCTTACAGTTTGGGTGTTATGGAATAAAAGAAATGCTAGATTATTTAAACAGAAATAATGCTCTTTAGTACAATTTTTAGACAAAGTAAAATAACACTCTTTGTGGTGGCTCAAAGCCAAAAAGGCTATTTTTGTTTTTGGTGAACACATGTGGTGGTCTAGTCCTCTGTTGTGTTTCGGCATTGGATAGATTCTCTTTGTATGTTTTGTGAACTGCTTCTTTTCTAGTGGTCTGTTCGGCACATCTTGTGCTAAGGAGATTACTATTCTCTTTGTATGTTTTGTCAACTGCTTCTTTTCTAGTGGTCTGTTCGGCACACCTTGTGCTGGGGAGATTACTATTGCAGTGTTAATATAATTACATTTTTGCTTGTTCAATAAAAATATTAAATTGAAAAAATATTACGCTAAATTTAGATAGACTCGTCACTATACGAGTTGTGTTATTTAGACACATAAAAATTAATAATGTATAAAAATATGATTGTGTTGACATCAGAGTTTAAAGATATAGAAAACAATATAAAAACGAAAACCATATATTCACATATACAATGTTAATATCGAGTGTGTTTATAAAATATTTTCGTTATTATTAAAAAAATAGTTATCGATAATGTTTAGACTTATAAATATTCAAATCTTAGTTGAAAATGACCCGCAACCAATTTAAGAATGAGTCAAATCAAGCAAATCATACACCAAAATTTATTAGAGTAATTTTATTTTGACAAAAACACTTGTTAGAATATTATTTTATAAATTGTAATTTTTTTTCAAAAATAGTAATTTGATTGAGAAAATATAGACACGTTTATTAAAAATAATAATTAAAGTAAAAGGTAAATTTGAAAGAGAAAAATTGTGATATCTTTCATCGTTGTTTGTTACTTATTATAAAATAAAAAGAAAGAAAAAAATTTTGATATTCAATAATTTTGAAAATTAATTTTTTTGGGGTTTTTTTATTGAAAAATAAAACCTATATAATAATGTTTATCATAATGTAAAACGAAAGCATCTATAAAAAAAATAATTAATGGAGGTTATTCTAACTCGTATCTTATTTGAAACAATTGTAACTTTTTTCTTTCTAAAGTTCCCAACTACGAAGAAATTCACTCAAAAAAAGTTGTAACAAGCACAACTTAAAAATTCTAATTTATATAAATAAATCAAGCTTAAATAAGGAAAAAGGTCTCTGTAAGTTCGCACGTTTTTTGTTTTAGTTCCTATATCTTTTTTTGTTGCGCAACAACCCTTGTATTTATTTAACTTTTTGACATTGACACCCCCGTCGTCTGTTTCGATATAAAAAAAATGAATTACTGAATAACTGACCAATATGTGGCACTTGATGAGTTGGCAACTGGTGAGTAAAGAGACTAAAACCAAAAGCGCAAATTTACATAGGGAGGAAATTGAAAAAAATAATCATCAAAAAATTTGAAACCTATTTTTTCCACTTTCTTTCTCTCACTATGTTCTTTCTCTCTTCTGCATTTCTGTCATGCCCACCCTCTCATAGTTTGCGCCTTAACACACAAAACTCATTTCCTTCAACAATGTATATATTGGACAAAATATATTAAAAATATTTGACTTTAATCATAAGTATTTTAAAAATCACACACATGAGTGGTTGTGATTTACCGATAAAGTAAAACTTTATAAAGATTGTATGAAAATTAAACTATCTTTCTTATGTGTTAAAATTTTTAAGAGTTCATCAACTATTAAGTTACATTTGACAATGTCATATTTTAAGCTTTTATTTGGTAAATTAAGAGCATAATAACAATTTCATTATAAGCCATGGACATTTCTAATTCATTTATATTGTAATTCTCTAACTCGTGTTAGCTTTATATACATTTAACTCGAAACCCTAGACAAGTATTCATTATAAGCCAATTGGTAAACGCCCCCAATTTCATTTTCCAGGTCGCGAGTTCGAATCTCACAAATTCGTTTTTTTTTTTCTTTTTTTTTTTTTCAACTTTTGCATTTCTTCTTCATCGTGTTCTTCAGCAAAGCCATGGATAAGAAAGATCCAACCAGAATTCCACGAAAGGTACTAAACAAACTCAAAATCCCAAAATTACTTTCTCTAAAAAGTGCTTTTCTTTTAAAATCGATTTTTTGTTTTTATTTTCTTCACAGCTCAAGTTTATTCCAAAGGGAAAACCCAAATCTCAAACAACGAAAATGTAAGTCAAAAACACATAAATATCATTTAGATTTTTGAAATATTCAGTTTTTTGTTGTTGAAAAGTGATTTTTTTGTTTTGTTACAGTGAAGCTGGTGTTGAAGATGAACAGAAGAATTCTGAAGTTCGTGTACGTAGCTTATTGGTAAGTCTCTAATTATTACTATTTTTTGTTGTTAATTAAATGTTAATTTATGATTAATTTAAGTTAATTATATCTTAATTCGTGTTTCGCTTGTCAGAAAGAATAAGAATAAATTGCAGTGAAATGAACTAAATTATATCATTTCGAAAAGTGTTCAATAAAAATCGGAGATCTTTGTATGAATCAATACTCAACATAAATATATAATTTAAAAAAAAATGTACAAATTATTTTATTGTGGACGCTATTTTTTTAATATAAATTTGTGTTTCTTGGGTTTTTGTTATGCTACTTTTTTTTTATTTATTTTAGTTTTATTCTTGGTTAATTTAGGAGAATTTTTTTTTATATGGTAAAAATTGGATGTGTGTTGGTATAAAAAGTTAATCTAGTAACTAATTTTTAACCAAGATATAAAGATTTCGCTTTTGATAGAAAATGTTATAGTAGGTGTTTGGTTTTTCATTATCTCACTGACTTTCTCAGGTTATAAATTTTTAGTATCAGTAATCTAACTTCACATGTTAAAAACTATTAGTTTAGTGAATATGATATAATTCACTACAATAGGTTTAGTGAATATCCCGTAAAAATGTATTCGCGATTTAGATTTCACTTATTGGTGTGTTTGATTGAGCAGTAGACAACAACCACGGCGAGTTTGAAGCTATTACACCGTGATTTTTTAGAAGCTACATTGTGTAGGTTTTTTTTTCTTTTCGAATATATTTGTACAGTGTGCAAATCACTTATTTTAACTCTATATCTTGTTATTTTTTTGACCAAACAAAAATGTAATATATTAGAAACGCCAGAGAATTCTGCCCAAACAAACAAAAAGGCTTGACCACCACATATGAAAATTAGGCCAAATAGAAATATTAAACGTCTTCATCCACCAAAAAGAGTGTAATTTGACTTTCTCTACCAAATGATCTCTGTATCTTGTTATTATATTCTATTTTTGTAATGTATCAGACATACCACATGTGACATGTTCTGTTCTAATTCTAACCTGTCCTACCAAACGCTATCATAGTATTATATATCCAAGCTACTAAAATATATCAAAAGGTAGCAATTATTCTGTTGATAAAGATATGCTAATGATGTTTTTTCTTTCTTTACATTAACACCATTTGTTTTATCTATATATTGCAGGAGAGGGTTGGAAAACGCCAGCCTAAAGTTGCAAAACAATGTAAATTCTCCTTACATTTGTAAAACATTGTTTGTCATCTGTTTTTACCACTTTAAATGTCAAAAGACATTGCATAACATTAATAATCACTCTATTTCATAGTTTGTGATGTTGGGAAAGAAAGATAATATTTTGGAATAAGAGAAAATTGCGTACTTTCAAATGCATATTTGAATGTTCCATTTTCTTTACAAAGTTTCATTTTTTTATTTAGATATTAGCAAAAATCATTTTACCATGGAAAAAAAGTACTTTGACTAGCATGAGAATATCTTAGATTCCATGACTACTTGATTCTATGTGGCCTGCTTTGCTCACAATGATAAATTATCATCACATTCTAAAACACTTTTTCCTTTTGGTGTTTAAAACTTGCAGCCAGTGCGCGGGATGCATTTCCTAGAGATTCATCACTTTCACTGAGATCATTTGGCAGTGGTAACGGTGAAAGCAGTGGCTCAGAATCCAAATTTTCTGCTGATGATAAATATGGTTCAACACATTCTTCAACTGCTATGGACTATCAGAGTTATACTTCTGTGATAGATGTTATGGATGATACCACTGATGACGAAGACTACAAGGAACCATGGGTGAGAAATTCTCATCACTCACATATTCGCTTTCTTTCTGCATCTTTCTCATCCATATAAGCATCTGAACCTTTGATTTAACTGCAGGATCCTGACACAAACTATCCTACTACTCTTCCTCTAAGGAAGCCCAATTCTGGAGATCCAGGTTTGATGAACTACACAAATTAAGCCTTTAAGAATATGTAAAGTGCTAGCATTGCACAATCTAACATGCTCTTTCCGTCAAACTATCTCCTATTGGATGAATTTCATGCAAGTCCCGCCACTTTATGTGGGACCCATTCCCAAAATGGCAGGACATATTCGAGTTTCACCAAATAGAATAGAGAATGTCGGAAAAAGTGTGCTAGAGTGATTGTTTCTAACACTTTTTTTCTAAGGATGTATATTAGCAATAGCCAGTTTCATATAATATTTGGTTTTGCCACTAACAGTTATGTGTTGAATTTTAATATGGTAGAATTTCTTGATAAGATAGAATTTGGGGAGGCTGCTACTGATGTGAAATATGATGGTGATAATCTTAATTCCGCAGAAGAACTTGGGCTCTTGGTTAGTCAATGACATAATATTAAACTAATCCTACTATCATTATGCAGCTGAAATTTCGATATAATAATACATAGGAAATTTTTCTTCAGGACAAAAGTGAGCAACCACAGTTGATTTTCTTTAAGCTTCCTACTGTTCTGCCTTGTGTCAAGCCAGTGAACAGTAAAGGGAAGGAGAAAATTGGTACCTCGAAAGTATCGGCAAAGGTGAAAAAAGCGAGTAACTTGTTGGAGCTTCCGAGTGGATATATGGGTAAAATGCAGGTGTATAAGAGTGGAGCAGTCAAATTAAAAATAGGAGAAACCCTGTATGATGTAAGTTCTATCCATGTTTCAAAATTGACAATAAGCCACCTCATTTATCATATATTTACTAAATGAAGTACCAAGTTAGTTTAACTGTGATTGAATCTAATTGTAAAATATGCAACAATGAATTGAAGATCCCAAAAAAGTTATCCCATATTTTGGTTATTATACCATTTTTAACTTTGATTACTGAAGTTGATAACAAATTAGTTTTGTTTCTCATACAGGTGTCTCCAGGTACCAAAACTATACTTGATCAAGATGTTGTAGCAATTAACACTGCAAAGAAAAACTACAGTGTTGTTGGGAAGGTTACACTTGACGCAAAGGCTGTTGTAACTCCTGATATTGATGCCATTGATCTTGAATCCATTGGACTGTAAAAGACTCAAGCTAAGCACATGATTCATCGCCATCATACGGGTATAGTACAGATACCTATGTGGCTTATGTGAATAGGGATGTTCTGTGATTACATCTGACTAGAGATATCCTGATGATTGGAAGTACAAACTAGGTTGTAAAACTGGTATGACACTGGTATGACATTGATGGAATATCAAGTGGAAAAATTTATGTTAATTGCTCTGTAGGAATAGTTAGCTTTCTTTATGTTGAACTAAAATCGTTGACCAATGTCTGATAATATTTCATTTGCTTCAATGTTTATGGTCCTTGAATTGTAGGCATTTGTATATGATTTCTCTACAAGAGAACCTTTGAAAATCTCTAACCTCCAATACAAGAGAACAAATTATATGTGACAAATTTCGCTAAATTATTATTCATCGCATTGATTTTGAGGAAAGAAAACCAAATTGATTTTGACTGCAAGCAAATAAAGTCATTTCAATTAAGTTCAAGAAAATAAAATGTAGCATTCAAGAACTATATGATAATTTACTCAGATTTCTGATTAAGAATAAGAATAAACAAAAGTACCAGTAGCATAGATCACATTTAGAAAGTTCTGCATGTGTAAAATAGAGTGTTCATAGCACTCCTCTAACCCAAAAGTCCAAAAAATTGTGTTGTAATGTAGTCGAATTATGTTGCGCCTAACTTTGGATGCGATGCACCACCACAATCAACAAGACCATGATCGAAAGCATGAAAGAAGCTCTCAGCTTCTCAATAAAGGGTTGAGAATCTTTTGTATGTGCAATTGTCTTTTTAAATGAATGTTGAAAAAATTTGATCACAATCTTGGTAATTTTCTCGATTACTTCGATGAGTTTGGCTCTGGCAGTACTTAATAGCCAAATCAAAACATTTGTTGTATTGTCAGGGTCATCATCAGCAATCTCACCTAGACTCTGAAGATCATGCTCTTGATCTGCAAATTACATGTCCAGATTAGTGTTTATGCCCATCAGCCAGTAGGTCATAATTCTATAATATCAACAATGCTAAACTACAAATGAAATTGAACCATAAAGCTAATCTATTTACTCGAGAAAAAACCTTCCCCAGATAACACCATGGCAAAATTCCATACCTATGTTTTCCGCAATTTTCCCACATTCGTGCAAATTTATATACCGAAAATTGAATAAAGTAAAAGGAATCAATTTCATCGAACGTTCTATCACCACTTATTCAAGAAGTGTGAGAGCGAACCACACCTTAACAAAGCTATCAACATAAAATCCAAATATTAAAGAAAATGAAAACTTAAACACCAACCTGCAGATATTGACCCCCTGAGTTGCTGAACAACTTCATTATTCATAACAGCCTCCCAAACAGCTTCATCGGTTGATAATGATTTTACTAATCTCTGCAGCAACAAGACCTTAGTTAACAAATATCTATAACGACTGAAATCAGTAAGTCTCATGGTTAAATTATCTCTTTTTAATATAACAAAAGCTTAAGAACCTCTCCACAAACACAGTATACTTTACATTACTAAACAGGGAAAGATAACTGCAATCAGCAATATATGTCAAAGATTTTTTTTTTTTTTTTTTGCTTCAAAACAATTGTTATTAAATTTGTTTCCCATAATCCGAAACAACGGAATCTTTATCATTTTAAAAAGCTAATATTTCGACAAAATTAACAAAAAATAATGCTATTACATAGATTCATTATGAACCAGAACTTATCAAATGATTAAACAGAAACAGTTTTACCTCTCAGAAATCTATAGAAAAATAAGTAGCAACTTTGTGAAACTTTCGTTTTTCTTTTTTGTGCGGGGTTTACAATTGTAAGACCTTGCAAGGAGATGAGACAATATATTAACTCTAGTGATTACAAGCACTTAATCCAGTACAGTGTTGTCAATTGCTGATCCCGGAAAATAGCGTTCTGTTCAAAGTTTGTGAATAACAGTGCTATAGCACCACTATAGCTGCTATTTGACAATATTTTGTACTAATAGCATACTGAAAAACTTCAGCAAATTGTTCAAAATCCGCTATGCAATAGCGCTATAGCTGTGCTATTTAACAACAGTGATCCAGTATGAAGTGCTTCTCAAATTCAAATATTCGAAAGATATAACTACTAAAGATAAGTAAAGTGATTTTTTTTTATAAACACTAATAATAAAAATAGAGTCAGAGACCAAAGACTGCACCTGAACAGATGGATCAGTCTGCAATAAGTGAATTGCATAATAAACTCTATCAAATCCATCCTCTTGTAGCATTTTCGGATTATATGGAAACAAAGATGGTTCTAGCCAGTCTATATTCTCATCTTCAGAAACTTGGCCAAGACTGCCTAGCTCAATTTCTAGTCTGTTGAAATACCTGTCCCTAAGGAGCTCGGCACGTGAAGCAGGCCCTAACACCCTGCACTTGTGCTGATATTTATCACTTATCTCAAATGCAATATCCAAATTTGCCAAACAATAATTTTGTTTGAAGTTAAAAGAACAAGAAATTCTTGTGAGAGAACATAGCTGAAAAAAACAAAAGAATATTTAAAAGTTCTATGAAATTTTGCATGAGAGAACTCTATCTATTTATCTCTGTCTAAACAAATTCCTAATCTCCGTAATGAGGTACGGCAGAATTCATGCTGTTGTTTTTCGCCAATAAATTTTTACTACTAGTTATTAGCAGGGGTGTTCAAAACTGAACCAATCCAATAGAAAAACCGCAAACCGAAACCGCAAAAAACCGCATTTGTTTTGGATGTATAACTTATCGGAGAATAACAAAATCGAAAGAAATCTCTAATTCTGAATTCCTGATAGCTAAGCTCATCAATTAAGAAAATTGGTGGTTAATTATAGATTCATGTGGCGTATAAGACTTTTGGTTAGCAAAACAATAAACTCAACGATGCCATGATTATGCACTGAAATGCTTGCAAAATGGATGTAGACATGTAGTTATAGTCCATGACATATATGAATGTATTACGACACATACATGAAAATAAAATAAGATACAACAATTAATATACACAGATTAAGATTTTGATGATGTTGGTCCAGTGAAAATCTACGAAACACAGACACTTAACACTGAACAGGACACAAACACGTAGACACCAATAACAATTTGAGAAAACATAAAGTAATTTGTATGTAACCACAAGTGTCAGTGTTGTGTTGGGCACTAAGACATGCTTTCAACCTGAAGTGTCAGAGCTACATAGGTTAAAATGCAAATAACAGTATGATCATACTGATTCAAAACACACTGAGAAAACTTTAGATGAAAATTGAACTCGTCACATTCAGACTTCAGCAATTGAATACAAAACACAAACCCGTTAAGCGAGCAAATTTTAAATGAAGATTAAACTCCTCACATCCCGACTTCAGAAAATCAAATTCAAAACAGAAACTCCAACATTGCAGTGAGAAAACTTTAGATGAAAATTGAACTATTCATATTCAGAGTTTAACACATCGAATTCAAAACACAAATTAAGACGGCAGAATCAAAAAAATTATTTTAAAATTAGACTCTTCAAATTCCAACTTCGCCAAATTGAATTCAAAATACTACACTAAGACATCACAATGAAAGTAATTTTCTTTTTTTAAAAATTAGACTCCTCAAATTCCAACATCAGCTAATCAAATTCAAAATACTGCAGCCCCATTTAGGGTCTGTTTGGATTGGCTTATTTTAGCTTACCTACTGGCATAAATTTTGTGAGACTGTTTGGGAGAACTTATAAAAACAGCTTATGACATTTATATTAAGCTTTTTGCTGCTTATTTTCATAAGTTCTTCAAGATAACTTATGAAAATAGCTTATAGCATAACAAAAAAAACTTAACTCTATTTTATCCTTCCTATAAAAATAGCTTATGTATGCTTATACATAAGCGCTTATAATGATAAGCACTTGTGATATAAGCTGGAAACAAGATGTTTATCCAAACAGAGCCTTATACCATGATTACCAATATCACTTAAACAATAAAAATCAGACAATTTTAAGGTTAAAAAACACAAACCAAAATATTTTTACCGTTGAAGAGAAGATAGAGCATCATGAACCTCAGTTTGAGAAGGAGGAGGACCAATGAAGCGTTCAGCACCATCATCATCATCATGGATAGCCGTATCAGTAGTAGTATTGGCAGGGGTGTTAATAGCAAAAGAGTGTAAATTAGAAAAAGGATTATTTTGATTAGAAGAATAAGAAGATAATGGAAAAGAGGTTGATACAGATTTACGTTTGGAGGTTCGTGTGGAAGATGAAAAGCCGCGAAACTTCATTGTAATAGTGAATGTGTAAATGTGAAAGTGAAACAAAGGTATTTATTTATATTACAAGTTAGAAGTTAGAATCTAAAAAGTCAAAGTGGGAACGATGCAACTACGTATTTTACCACAATTATCCCAACATCAGATTGTGTGGGTCTCTTCCACTATCTGGTTTACCAAAACAAGAAGTTTCAATCATAAGGGTGGATAATGAGATTTGAAAAGATTTTAATATTTTTTTAGGAGGTTTCTTATATAAAATTTTAAAAACAACTTTTTCTATATAAAATTAATCAATTATTTTCTTTTTGAATTCTTAACACTTCTTATCATAACTCTTATTAATATACTAATACAACGATATACCACATTATCTCTTCGTTGGGTCCAACAGAGATATACCACATTATTTCTTCGTTGTGGCAAACTGAAATATTAAATTTTTAATAAAACATTAGAACATGATTTGAAATAATTAGCCTTATTAAACCCAATTCACACGGTCAAGAGAAACTCTTACTTAATCACAGAACCAACACCTCACATTTAGGCACACACCCATGAAGGGAAAAAAAGAAAATTATTAAAGTGATATATTGATTTATATGACTATTTTATTTATTGACATAACTATCTTATTTATCTTTTAATTTTTTTAATTTATGTGTGCCTAAATTTAGAGCATTGAGATCATAAATAAACCCATTCATCGTATCACATGAAACTTGCAAAAACTAATGATTCCACAATCTAGTAAACATCACATACTTCTAATTCTCGGTCTAATTGTATGTATAATACACAATAGTACCTTTTCATTAATCATTATACTACTACGGAATTAAAACAATAATTAGAATTAGAATTACTTACATATAGAAATGCCAATCAAGAGTCTAGAAGTCCTAGCTCAACTGACAAATGCTGAAATTGTAAGGTCGGATGTCGTGACCCAAGTTCGAACCCAGAACCTCACAATTGTATGTGAATTTAACTTAATAGATTACCACTTCATCTAAGACAAAAAAAAAATGCATCCAAAATTTGTATTTAGATGGTTTCGTTTGCCATTCAAGTACACTAATTCAAATTTGTATTTAGATTTGAATGTAAGAATTTTAAATGGTTAAAATAAAACCCATAGTATCAAACTAAATTACATAGAGCAAGCAAATTCACCCAAAATTATCAACATAAGCAATCAAGATAGAATTATACAATTCAAACATGCAACAATTAGATAATATGGTATATCGTTGTTCGCCACAACGGAGAGATAATGTGGTATATCTCCGTTCGCCACAGCGAAGAGATAATGTTGTATATCGTCGTTTGTTGTTCGTTCGCCACAACGAAGAGATAATGTGGTATATTACGTTCGCCACAACGAAGAGATAATGCGGTATATATCTGTTCGCCACAACAAAGAGACAATGTGGTTTATGTACAAATAGTGAAAAGAGATAAATGATATTAGTCGTGTTGGAATGATTATTTTTTTATTTTGAACATGGGGTTGTAGAACTTTGTAACTAACCATTGGTTCATGCTAAGGATTTTTGTCAAATAGGATTGACTTGGATATTGCAAGTATTTTTTTTAGCATGAATGAGCTTTCAAATGATGAATTTTTTGTTTGTTTAAAAATTGTTTGGATAAAGACCGGTGAAAACTTCACTCATCCATTATGTACACTTTGTTTGTCATGCTCCCGTTGAATTCTTGGGACTCACCATTTCGTTGATTTCATTTTTTTTAGATTCATAGTTTGCAAAGGATTAATCTCTTGGAGTTTTCATGTCTACCAAAAATATCTATGCTTTGCGGTAAATTTCTATCTTAACCATTTTTGTGATTTACTTATGATGTAACTATTGAGATAATAGTTGTTCTTCTCTTTAAAATCTATATACAAATAATGAGTTAAATTTTATATACGTTGTGATAATAAATTTGCAATTTGAAATGTCCTGAAGTTTGCGAGTCATTATCAAAATTTTAGTATTTTAGAAAGGTGTAAGTGTTATAGTTTATTAGGCTTGTCAGACTAAATTTATCATGAGTTAATGTTAGCATGTGTGCCGATCATGGCTCAAAGGTAAGGTTAGATATTGTTCATTTCATAAGATCTTGAGCATGTCGATAGTTCATATTGATTGTTTCATCATGAAATGTTTGGGATTTGATTTGCTACTTCATTTTGTTCAGTGTGCCTTACCTCAATAACTTTTACAATAGCCCAAGTCTATGACATGACAAGCAATTGATGTTTAATGTTCTTTTCTGGTTGCTGAACTTTTGTTTCTTTTTTGAGGATTTTAAACTTTCTCTTAATGGTTTTGACTCAAGGAAAAAAAAAAAAGAAAAAAAAGAGGATTTTATAGTGAAAAGTTTAGAATGCAAAAATAACTTCGTCAATTAGCAAAACAATCTTACATTGATGCCTTGATCTTTGATTTCATGAGTTTTGTACATGCATTTAAGAATCTTGTATGTCATGTTTATATGACAATTGATTGTCTAAACTTAGTATGTCAGAGGTTGGTTAGGTGTCTATGATCTTTGATAAGGAATAAAATGATGAGAATGTTGAAACAAAATGTGTTTAACATTACCACTTTAAGTTTTGATGATAACAAGATATTAAAAAGTCAATTGGATATGCTAATATTTGTTTAAGTGTGCAGGACCCAAGGTAATTAAACTGGACCGGACTGGCCGGTTCAACCGATTGGACCGAGAACCGGACCTATGTCCGGTCCGACCAGTCCATAAAACCGTGTGGATTCAGAACCGAAATCTAAACCGTCAAACCGGTCAAAAACCGGAGCAAATCGAGAAAACCGACGGTTTTGGAGGTTACAAAGGTTGGACCGGACTCACATTTATTAAAGGGAAAATTACATTCACCTCCCTTGAAGTCTTTTTAAATGACACAAACATCCCCTCTAGTTTTGAACTTAACACGAACCTCCCTTCATTTTTATTTAAAGTTACAAGCACCTCCCCTGCCATTTAACCCCGTTGGTGCTCTGTTAACTAACTCTCTACAATTTGATTTAACACATGATTCGTCCTTCCTGCTTTGCATACAACTACCAACCAATCATGGCCATACCAATGGTTATCTAATTCTCTGTTAACTAATGGAATGAATTGAAACATACCTTAGCTTATGAGGTGTGAAGTTTGATGCCTAAACAGGGATTGATCAATTGCTTAATGTAACTAAATAGATTGAAAACAATGATCGATGGATTAGCTATTGAGGCGTGAAGTTTGAAAAAAATATGGATAACCAAATTCAAGAGGAACAGAAATCAGTGCAATAATTGAAGAAATATAGCCAAATTGATTGAAAATCTTAACTCATTAGTAGTATATATTGCTGAAACCAATGTCACATGATGTAAAATTAAGAGACATAGGCTAATTGAAAAACCTAGAAGAAGAGAAGAAAGAAGGTGGGAATTGATGTGAATTGAAGGAAGGTGAGAAATTGATGTGAATTGAAACATTTTAACACTACTTAAATTTTGTTCAGGAAGTAAAGTGTGATGACCGATGAATGGAGTGTGGGCGATAAGGGAAACAGGTTAATCTCTAAAATTTTGCACTGTTGTAATTAGCAGGGAGTTAACTACCGCATGTAGTGGTAGCCAAATGGTGGTTAATCTTAACGGAGAACTAACAGTGTTAGATGACAAGGGAGGTTATTGTTTAATTACAACTAGAGGGGGTGTTAGTGTTATTTACGAAGACCTCAAGGGAGGTTAGTGTAATTTTCCCTTTATTAAAAGAAGAAAAAATCCAATCGGACCACCCACCACTGTGTTCGCCGATAACACCAAAAGTGGTTTTGCTATTTCTCATTCAAAGCTTTCAAAGACATCATTGCTAGAAATAGAGATTGAAATATGATATGTAAGTGAAAGGGAGAAGATGCAAATCATCAGCAAGAGAATGGGTCTTGTGTGCTTCTTATTTTCGCTAAATTTATTTTATTATTTATTTATGTGTGTTTATATGTGCTGGTATGTGATTAATTGCCTCTGTGTGTATTTTGGTTGGGATTATTAGAATTCGGTGTCAGAAGGGTATTTTAGTCAATTTGGACTTAGGGGTACTTTGGTCATTTTGCGAGCAAGGGTAAATTAGTAATTTTATGGTGAGGATTATTTTTAGCGTTGCAAGTGAGAACCATTATTTTACTAAGTTACTATTCGGTAGTGGTAATTAGTTTTGAACCGGTAATTATTCGATAACTTTTAACCGTGGGTGGATAGAAACTTTGAGAGTTAGTTTATAAGAGTTTTGAGCTCATTAGACTTTTAAGGGTTAAACCCACTAGTGTGGACACTATTTAAACCTTAGTCTTTGAGGAAATTAGGTCACCTAGTATCATTTGTTCATTTCATATAACATTTTGAGAAAGGTAGAGAGAGAAAGTTCAAGGGAAGGAGAAAAAGGGATAGAAGAGGGAAAGCTTGAAGAACCAAGAGGTGATAGAGATTCTAGGAGCTTAATTGAAACTTTTGCTAAGATTATTGCTTATTGAGGTAAGGGGGCTAGTTTTCATTCATAATCTCTTTGTATAATTTCTTTTCTACTTCTACCCATAAGTGCTTATTTGTGAAAAGTGATTATTATGATTTTATTTGATAAAATTCGTGCTTATGCTTTGATGTAATGTTGGGTATGTGAATTTGATGTGGATTAAGCTGTTGATGATGAAATTACATTATCAAGATGTGTATATACGTATACTTTGTGTTTTCACTCAAAATTGATGAAATATAATGTTGTTGTTGATGAATTGTTGATGAATTGTTGATTGGTTGTTGTTGTTGTTGCTGTTGTGAGATGTTGTTGTTGTTGATGAGTGATGCCATGGGTAATCATAATCATAGAACTTGCTATGAATTTGTGCTGTTCTTGAGGGTTTTTATGAAAAATGGGTCAAATGGTGAATTGTGTTGAAATGATGTTTTGATTTCAAGTTCTATATAGTTTTGAGTGTCTTTTATGTACATAAACCTATAAACAACCTTTGGGAACAAATCTGGATGTTGGGGGATCAAAATTCGGGTTTTTGGATGAAAAATGATGTAAAAACTGTAACAACAGGGGAAAACTCGCTATTGGCGAAATCTGTCTGGAACATTTTCGCTATCAGCGAAATTGCACAGTGACAACATTCCCTATTTCGCATTCTTGCGTCTTTTTCACACATTTTGGTTTTGAATTGGCCTTTGGTGTAAACATGAAAGTTGTAGATAATTGAATTAGCTTTCCAATGGCTTTGGTTTAACATCAAAATGATTTTTAGATTTTGAGTTATGATAAAAACACTCCAAGTAGGT
>Ga0228711_1000086_pt1 | contig 71601 bp, 36 predicted proteins | sample MedpolnodulmetaG_2_FD_177996 | JGI IMG/M metagenome (GOLD analysis project Ga0228711, IMG submission 177996) | Root nodule microbial communities from Medicago polymorpha collected in Santa Monica, California, United States - brown nodules | ecosystem: Host-associated > Plants > Roots > Nodule...
ATAATTAAATGACTTTATTGTCATTTAGTTGTTTTCTTTTAATTAAGGTTTAATAAAGTTATTAGCAATATTTTTCGATTTAATTTAATAAAGTTTATATGGATTTTATATATTTGAAAGTGTTTATATCAATTATATATTTGTCTTCTATATTTATATTGTAAAGTTTGAGTTACAATTAATTTAGCATTGTGATGATATGGAACCTCAAAGATCTTCCCATAAATTAAATTTGACTCATTATTCTTAAGCTATGATTATGCATATGCTTCACCTCTAAAAGAACATTCTCCCATATAGTATAACTTCTCACCCTTTCTTATTCTATCTAATCTAATAATTATAACAATGCAAGTTTAAGTTACAAAACTTATCATCCTTTCTTAATATATTTATAGTTATTATTTATCCTCCATTAAAAAAGGCATAGAGAGTAGAAAATGTGAGAAAGAGTTAGTAAAAAAAAGAATGAGAAATGAATTAAAAAAAGTGTTGGGAATGATTTTTTTGGACTGCAGTGTTGGATTAGAGGAGGATGTGAGGTAATTATGTAGCGTATAATTGATGAGTTGTAAACAAATAATTTCGGGGGTCTATTTTAATATATTATAAGTTATGGGAAAAGAATATGTGAAGATTAAGAACCATATTAAATAAAAAAAAAATATTTTACTAGAACCATTTAAAATAGGGTTAATAGTGCTTTTCACCCCTGTAATATAGGTCATTTTCAATTTTCGCCCCTATAAAATTTTCGGTTTGATTTGTATCCTTGCAAAAAGAAAAATTCCGGAAAACACTCATCCCTCATATGACCGTGCATATTTGCTGACGTGGTACATTGTGTGGCATGCTGATTGTGCATATATGCTTATGTGGCGTGCTGACTGTATAATTAATTTTATTTTTTTAAAGGTATATGTGGCATTTGTGCCTATTTTTTTAAAAAAAAAATTATATGAAGTTAGAAAAATTATATGAATTTAGAAATAAAAATAATTTACGGAAAATTATATGAATTTAGAAATAAAAATAATTTAAAAAAACCGAAAATATATAGTCAGCACGCCACATAAGCATATATGCACAGTCAGCATGCCATACTGTGTACCACGTCAGCAAATATGCACAGTCATGTGGGGGATGGGTGTTTTGCGGAAGGAAAAAAAGTTTTACACGGATGCAAATCAAACCGAAAATTTTATAGGGACGAAAACCGAAAATGGCTTATATTACAGGGGTGAAAAACACTATTAACCCTTTAAAATACAATGTAAATCAAGAAAAGAATTATAAGTTGTCATATTTTTCTCCAATCTAATTGTTAAACTTAAATTAAACACTATGAAACTTTACCTATTTAAAAAAATATTGTGACATTTTACCGTAAACACATTGAGACAAGGAGTCACTGTATTAGAGATCAAGTAAATAAAGGGAGACTGAAACCGCTACATTGTTCTACTGCTATATATGAAGCAGACGTTCCAACAAAATTTGTGAAGCATGACAAGTTTGAGGAGCTGGGGAACAAGATGGGTGCCGCATCTTTGGAGCATCTATCTATCTATCTATATCTTCTTCTCTTTGTAAACTAAACTTGACTCACTCTAATGCTAGGATTGTGCCTATGTGGCACCTCTAAAAAAGACTTAATTTCTATTCTCTAATTATTCTATCTAATAAACTAATCTAATATGTAACTTCTCACTTTTTTTTTTCTTCACAATAATGCTATCTCAATCATACAATAATACATTAGAATACAATGGGTTATGATCTCACTCTATACAAAAAATAACAAAGACGTTACGTTAATGAAAATAAAATCATTGTTTTTCTATAGCCATGTTTTAAAAATCTAATAGTAATGGTTTATGCACCTAACACGCTATTCAGACATTCCATAATTTCTTACATCATCATCATTGGATGTATCTCTTAACATTCCTTCAATTATAACCTACAAAATGAAAAAAATTTAAAGTGTACTTTGTTTTTAATTCTCACCCACCCTTTATAACCACAACTTACGCCACATTCATTTTCACTCAATTCCGGGATGTTTCCACCATACCTTCTATTGATATCACTTTCACAACAAATACTTTTCTACACTTTTGTTGAAAATTGGTTGGTTATAATTTTATTTTTTTTGAAAACTCGGTATCCGATCGAAGAATCGACTGATCTGAGAGGACCAATCCCCCGCCCACTTGCGGGGGGCCCCGTTTAAAGCTAGAGTAAGCTCTGATTATAATTTTAATTAAGGGCTATTGTCTTATCCTTCTGTGTATAAATTTCAGTGGTATTGTTTTGGTTTTGGATCATCATTATCACTTTCTTCAATCAACTCTTGGATGATACTCTTCAATTTTGTATCATTATATATCGAAAGAGCACATTATTTTCTTAACAAAATTGATGTTGTGTTTAATTTTTAGAGAGCACATTATTTTTTTAACAAGATTGATGTTGGCTTTGTTATAACAAAGTCACGTAAAGAAATTTAAGCAATTGGTTTGATTGGCAACAATATGGTGCATTTAAAATATTAGAAACAATATTATATTTCAAGGTGGGATGGATAATGTGGGAAAAACTGGTGAATCAAATTAAAAATATTGCTTGGGTGTGGTTCTTGGGCAAATTAACCCGTGCAACACACGGTTATATATCTAGTAACAATACTATATTATCATGAAACTCGTGCAATCTAGCATTCGATAACAGTAAGTCCCAGTTATTTTTCATTACATTTGTAATTGTCTGATAATGACTTTCAAAGACAACTTGACATCCAGATATATCATGTAGGAATATTTCATTTCGTACGCCAACTGGAGGCCACGGGTCAACGCTTTGTACTTCGCCACCCTCCAGATTGATTCGTCATCTTTGGTGTTAACATTCTTTGGAATATTTCATTTAACACTACAAAGGAAATCTCTCTGAAACTTTGGAAAACAACACATTGATGACGTATGGTTTTTTTAGGAAAAGGTCTTTTGAGTTCACATTCTTTACAGTGGATGATCTTAGATTGGTCTGGCCGCAAGGAACAGTTAATATGAAACCAAAGTTGTTTTGGTTATCTAAATAGACCAAAGATTTTAATAAGTATTTTCAATGACAAACTCATGCTCAAGCTTGGATTCGATTGATGGGTACCTCAGAAATATTGGCGTGATCGTATTCTTCTAGATATTGCTGGTGTTAAAGGCACTCCTTTAATTACTCATGCTGCGACAAAAAATAGTGTTTGGACAATACACTCGTTTTTTAGTTGATATAAATTTACATGTCACGCCCATGAGTATTTCTCTCTCTATCTCCTGGTCATTATTTATTATGGTTCTAGTAACATTACAAGCTATGAAGCATGGACTCTGACACGAACACCTGATATGACACTGACATAGACACATCGACAATTTATTTAAAGACCATCTAAAATTAAAATTAATATACATATATAAACATCTAACTTGAGCAATTTATGTCATTAGAAAAAGTTCTACAACAAGATATCATAGTATTTTACCTTTATTTAACTCTTAATAAATCAACATTTCTCAAAACATATGTAACTCTTGTATCTATGGTGTGCGGAAGCAAGAGAGATTTTTTTTTTTTGTTTTAGATATTTGTCTGACACGGCTCGTATGAATGTTATATAGGTGTCCGACCCCGATCGTGGGAGTGTCGAAGTAAAGAAAAAAACAACTATTTAGGACACTGGTTTGACACGTGTTGTACGGGTGTCATAGGAGTGTCGGACACCGACGCGTGTCGGATACCGTGATACGCCTAGTCCTCAAGGTGTCCGTGCTTTATAGATTACAAGTTCTCCAATTTTTACCTTCAAGCATGTTTTATGAATCTCTTGCTAAAATATATATCATTCAGAGTATTCCAATAATACCTTATTCATTTGATTTATTTTATAAATTTGTACAATACAATTTTATTTAAAAAAATCAAACCCTTTTCTCCTCCACATTCCTTCCTTTTGCAAAGAGTTTTCATATGGCCTGTCAGTGTCACAGCCCTTCCTTTTGCAGCTTTCAAAAACATTAATGTCTTCATAAGGACAAATAATGGAACGAGTGAATTGTGACAAGGCTATATAAAGACTGTCTACAATCTACATCATATTGACAAGTATTGGTTCATCACTATGCAAAGAATCTCTAATACATGCAGAGCTCAGCAAAGGTTCTAAAGGGGACCAAATATAAACCATGAAAAGTAGTGATCATGTCACTAAAATGGAAAGCATGCTTCAGTGGATTGTGGTCCTCGTTTTTACTTTTGTGAATTGTTCAAATCTTCTTTCATAATTCATGTTAACATTTATTCAATGATTTGATACTTATCATCATGTATATGTTTTGTTTCATAGAAACAACAATGAAAATATGACAGACACAACAAGAAAACCATTTTAAGACCGAAGCTTATTTTTCACAAACTATAACATAATTGTAATTTTAAGGAGAAAATTGCTAGATAAAATTGTTTTTAAGATGATAATTTTTCGGAAAGGTTCACGCATCTTGTTGGTGGTTAAGATAAAATAGATAATCCCTTTGCTAAGGGATGGTAGAATTGTAAAAACTTTATATTCATATAGTTCAGATAAGATGGAATATCAAACCAGCAATCTCACACATTCATTGTTCTATATATGTTAACTTTCATAATAATAGTCATAGACTTTCAGAAGATGGCACATAATAAATACCATCAGCTGCCTGTACCTAATCACATCAGAAACTTGTCCAAAAATCAATTCAAGATTAATAATTTTCATATTTTGTATAGAAACACTTCATTATGAATTGATTATCCATAAGTATTCTGGGATAAGACAAGATCCAACCTAATCTAAACTTGGGATGTCATATTTCCAACTGAAATGGAATTTAACTACAAAATAGGTAAAGCTGAACTAACATGGTAATACTGAGCAGCTGCTGCAAAAATAACTGATCATATTCATGGCAAATACAATAAGAAGTAGATCAAGGAATCCAAACTAAAAGAACTCAAAATCCAGATATTTACCCCCAGACTTCATTTCATTATTCCCCGACATCCTCTTACTAGTACTGCCAACCCCGACAGCTTCAACTGGTGGTCCAACCTTCATTGGTGGTGGCGGCGGCGGCGGCTCATTTTCCACTGGTCTTGGCACTTCTGGTGGTGTGCTGCACCTAATCAATGCCCAGTTTACACCTTCAAAGAAAGGATGCTGCTTGATCTCGGTTGCACCTCTCTTAACCCCAAGACGATGCTGTGGCTCCTTCACCAGCAATCCCCGGATCAGGTCCCTGCTGGCGTAACTCGTTGCAGGTGATTCGGGAAATTTGAGTTGCTGACCTACTACATTGAAAAGCGTAGCACGATTTCCTGATCCTTTGAAAGGGGTTTTACCGTATAACAGTTCATGCAAGAATATTCCAAATGTCCACCAATCAACTGCACTTCCATGACCTTCCCCTTTGATAATTTCAGGAGCAAGGTATTCGTGGGTACCGACGAAGGACATAGATCGAGCAGCAGTAGGCTCAGCAACAAGCTCTGGAAGTCTGCTGGAAGGGAACCCGGGTTCAGCTCTTGGCTTCCTTGATTTCTTGTTTTTCTGAGGAAAGAGCCGAGGAATAAAACATGCAGGTTGTATGCATACTGATGTTGGCTCAATACAAGCAGGCTGAACACAGAATGCACCACCAGCCCGTTTTGAAGGGTCGCCATCATAACCTCTTACAAGAGTAGGCAAAACAGTACATCTGAGGGAAAGATCAAAATCCGAAAGCATTATGTGACCATCGTCTCGAACCAACACATTTTCAGGTTTAAGGTCTCTGTACACAACTCCAAGCATGTGAAGATATTCAAGAGCAAGAAGGACTTCAGCAGCATAAAATCTACATGCAGAGAAATTGACAATGTAAATCTTTATGATAAAAAGTCACTTACATACAAAAAACCAAAAAATGCTACATCATGATAACGCACTCTACACATTTCAATACTTTCCTGTGTTTCAGATTTCAAAGAGATCTAACGCTATTATTAACAACATGGTTTGAATATAACACTGCTTATATAGAAAACGCCATTACTTTCCACCAAAGCATGGACAGGATATAATGTTTCTTAGATGTATAGCAGAAAACTTTTCCTTCGAGAGCAAACAGTATATTACGCAACCTTCATTTGAGGGAACAAGGATCAGGGGATTTTATAGATATAAGCAATTAATCTAGAATCAAATTTTCTCCTCCTTCCTTGGTACCAACCATGTGTTGCCATTCAATTTTATTCAAGGGGAAGTATTTACAAATCCATAACTTCCTCTTTCTTTTGAAATTATAAGAATTTTCTCAAAAGCCTTCCAGATGTAACAGATAAAGGATCAGAAAAACAAAAAAATAACAAAAAAACATTGTGATTTATCTATTCTCCATAATGCTTTATGAAAAGGAAAAGATAATTACATCAATGACACTTGAACATATGCACATACACACAAAGCGAATGGAAAACAGATTTTCATGAGGAGGAAGCAAGTAACAAAGATCAGATAAAGGAATGTCACTATGTACATATAAAACACATACCGCGCAGCATATTCAGAGAAATGTTTCCCCGGTTGCCGCTGCCTTAAAGTGTGTAGGTCACCCCCAGGACAATATTCCATCACCAAACAAGAGAAACGATCAGTCTCAAAATGTGTATACAAAGTTGGAAGAAATGGATGGTCAAGCAACTGCAATATCTCTCTCTCCGTCTGTGCTCTAGTCAGCTTCTTTCTGCTTGCTAGGGACGCCTTGTCCATAACCTTCATAGCAAAATAACACCGAGTTCCACTCAGCTCTGAGAGATATACACTCCCAATGTCACCACATCCAAGTCGTTTGAGTAATCGAAAATGACTCATGCCCAAAATTCCATCTCGTAACCGGACGGCAAGGATAGCATTCCACCTGGGATCATTTCCTTTGTGAGGCTTATTGGCACTACCAGTAAGGTTGCTCCAGTTACTGTCATCACTGAGGCCACTGCTATCACTTGCACGGCTAGCACTAGTTTTTGCACTCTCAAGTGAATCACCCCTTACACTACCCTTAGTGCTATCAAAGTTTCTATCTAAACTAAGCATGCCGTCGCTGGTCATTGCATCACTACGATATGTACTAGCGCAACTATTAGCAATGCTCATTGCCTTGACAACGCCAATACTGTCGATACTACTATGTGGACTGGCATTCCCATTAGGTGTAGGAGGTAAAGAAGCATCCCAAACACATTCCTTTTCCTCAGAATCTGGAGCAAGGAGAGAGTTCTCAGTATTTTGAGATGCTCGAGAACCTGCAAAAGGCGAGGATATGTTCCCCGTGTCATTCAGTTCTTCAACAAGACTTTCTTGAGGGGAAAGAACAACTGGACTTGGTTTCTTCCCGGGAACACGGATTGAGAGATCTTCCAGGAAAGGACCCTTCATGGGCAAGTTCTTAATTAAGCATCCGGACTCAGATTTGTTTTGACCTATCGGTACATAAACTGTTCTCATAAGATCTGTATCAACAGGTTCTGGGGGATGACTAGCACCGGCGAATAAAGTCGGATCACCGTCCTCAAACGAATCGCTGCTTTCCTTCAATGTGTCGACATCATACATCAGATCTTCTCCTTCAACTTCAAGTAAAGACGTCTTTCCTTTCCATGTTCGAGTAGGCTCAAAGGAGATAGATTCTGGAGACTCTCTAGTATCAAATTCCATATCATCTTGAACCAATAATATTCGTGCATTCGACAACTGAGCCACTTCTCTGATCGAGGCCAAACGTGTCACAGGCACATCCCTTCCCTGCGACAATTGATTCAATTCTCTAGCTGAAATCCACCTAGCATTTGAAAACTCCTGCCCATTTAGTCTCTGACTTTGACCTACATCTCTTACAGTCGACGCCGTATGTGGTGAAACCTCAACCAGAATTGGCAAGTTTCGAGGATGTACTTTTGACTCTGAATACCTCTCCATGTCTAAATATCACATAACATTATGACATAAACACTTACAATTAAAAAGAACCTGCAAAATAGAACAAAAATGTCATCCCTCAATAAAACCATCAATTATTTTCACATACATTTCAACAAACATAGAGAAAAAGTATAAACATGGCCAAGATAAGTCTTGAATTCCTCAACTATCCAACAACAAAAAAAACATGAAATAAATTTATAAAAGATGTTAGAATCACGATGAGCCACCACCGTGATTTGCAAATGTTTGGTATCACGCAGTGAGCCACGGTAATTTTTTAAAAAGTTATGTATCTTTTGCAAAATTACTGTGGCTCTATGTAACCGACGGTGATACCAAACATGCATAGATAAACATATAAGAATTAAAATTATACACATCTAAGAATTAACGATGTTTGTTAACATATATTAAATCATAAACACGTAAATCTTGAAATCAAGAGAGTGAAGTATAATAATAACTGAGAAATTAAGAAAACACGAAATCATTAACAAAAACAACCTCAACTAGGAAGGTATTAACAAAACTACATTTCCAACTTAAAAGAAAAAAACAGAAACAAAAATGGTATCCATTGATAGAACACAATGCATTGGTTGAAAATAGTGAGAAAGACGAGATCTAAGATTGAAAGGAAAGAAAGAAAATGGAGAGAAGGAAAAGGGAAAGAAAGAAAACAAACCCAGCAGCATTGAAATTGAAATGAAGCACTGAAGAGTGAAGAAAAGTGTTGTTTGTTGCTTGCTGTTTATTATTCTAACTACACACACAGCTTTTACTTTTTTATTTTATTCATTTTTTAATTCATTTTCTGTCAAAAAAATATGAATATTTAGAGTTAATTTATTACTGTTATTGTTTTTATTGGGTGTTGCTTTTTTGAATAGAAAAAAGAGAAAATGTGGGGTCCATGAATTAGGTGTGGGACCCATGCTGTTGGTTTTACTGCAATTCTTCTTTTTCTTTTTCTTTCTCTCTCTCTCTGCTCAAAGCCGTTTTCTTTGAACGCTTTTTGGATTGGTTTGTTTTTTTAAAATGGCGCGTGATTTTCCACTCGCTTGCATCGCGTTGCCTCTCTGCTTTTCTCTTTTTAATAATTAATAATTTCCCAAAATCACCTAGATTCATAATTATTAACTTTTTTTTTAATAACCTAGCTTCATAAAATTTTATAAAGTGATTTTCAACAAAAAAAATAATATTATTATGGTAAAAATATTAATACAATATTATTATTTTTTAAAGAGTTTGAATCTTTAATGCATTATTTAGTTTGACTAGTTGGAAGACACTTTAGCTCTTGCTGAGATACATAATGGGACCAACAGAGCAATTCGTTTGCTGATATGCGTATCACTAGCCCTTTTGTGATGCGTTGACCAATACCGATTACAGTAATGATCATACACTTGATAACTTTGAGCAGGAATTGGAAACGAATAATTTTGTAGTTGTGACAGACTCTAACTTGTCAAACTTTAGTGCAAATGTTATTCCTGATATGCAAGTTTTAGGACTTTTTCCTTATGTGACCCAACAAACTATGAATTTTTTGAGTGACTCCTGGGCTAACATGGGTCAGAAAGAAGAAATTGTTGATTTGACAAGTGACACAGGTCAACCATTTCAACGAGCGGTTCCAAGAAAGAATAAGAGCAAGAAGCAGTAGTCGATCGCAAGCAAGGGTTTCAAGGTGAGTGCTTCTTGAGGGTTTTGGTTTTGTCCCCCCTCACTCTTTCTTTTAATATATGATTAGGTTTTGCAGCAGGAGACCCCTTTGCACCTCTTCTTTTGCTTAAAAAAAAGTTTGACTTTTCTTAGTATTTGTCGTTAATTTTTATTTTCTTTGTGATATTATTTATTCTTTCTAATCTCTTTGTGATACTTTAATTTATATTTTACTTACATAAAAATTATCGTGAAATTCATCTGCTTATTAGATAAGTTTAATATGCTAGTTCAATTAAGTAAAATAATATATTAGTTTTAAAATATATTTTAATTTTTTCTATAAATGTATAGTTTTAAGTTCAATCTGTTGTTATTTAAAAAAGAAAGTTCAATCTATTGTTGGTACCAATTTGATCAATCTATTAGCTGGTAGTTATTTTTTGAAAGGCTCCATTAGCTTGAAATTATTTAAGTGACTTGATATTCTATGTCAATATATAAAAGGGGGTTAAAGAAGTAGTTAAAGTTACACTTTTTATGTTTTTTAAGCTAAATGATAAACAACATCGTAAATTCATCCATATTAAAATGAAGTTCTAAAGTTTAAATTTGAGAAACTACATAAAATATTCAGCTTATATTGATATTATCAATCAAATTGAATATATTCCCTTTATAAAATGATAAAGATGAAAATCAAACAATCGAGTTTAAAATCAAATGGTTAATAATTTTTATAAAAAATGAATTATTCTAAAGAACATGAGTTTAATTTTTAGTTTGATTACATTTACTTCTCAATCAAAATCTGGATTATCAATATACTTTTTCTCTAAAAATCGGAAGATTAACACGTAAAAAATGGGTAAAGATGAATGTGTTGTGTCAAAAACAAATGTGAAAAATGTTCAACAAAAAATGAATGAGGAGGGCCGGCGCGTGGTGCAAAAACCTACAACAAGTCTACTACTGTGTCTACCTAACAACCCTTGTATCCTTTGTCTTGGAGCAGCAAGTCAAAAATACCCTTGAAAACGAACAATAGAGACCGTACGATCACGCGGGAGACATGATACAGTAAGTACTGGTGCTCGTGTATGGTGGCCACACAGAGCTGCCAACACACCAGATATACAGTCAACAATAATTGAAAAAAAACAAGAGAAAATACAATAGTAAATAGGGACCAAGCAGAATTATGAGACATAAAGGGCACCTACCTGAGCAATGATGGTCCCATTGTGTTGCCTCTTTAGGACAACCTTCCTTTCTTATTTGTTTCCTACTATCCCTAACTTTCTCTATTTGGATTAGGTTTATAGTACCATATAGGTGTATAACTTGTTCATGTTAATGTGATTGGGAGAGAAATTTATTTACGTTTTACCTTAAGGTAGAGAAATAAAAGAATTTAAAATATCGAGTTATAAAGATGTCAAGAGTTCAATCTTCACTCTCAATATTCATAAAGAAAATGTTAAGTGAAGCGAAAAACATGATCCTCAAGCTATCATGACGAGTGTTTTGAGTAACATAATACCATTACCCACCTGATTTCCACTAAATCCAGGATTAAGTAAATGAAACCGTTTTTTCCATTTAGTTGTGTTTAAGCCCAAAACAGGAGCATCGCGAAATTTCACGAAAAAATCTCTCGCTATATATATTAGACAACGGAATCTAATCATAGATCACTTTCAATGTTTAACTTCTCCACCTCGATCATCAAGTCAACATTGTATCCCATATATTGTGCATGAAATCAAATGTGATTTGTTTTTATGTTAGCAAAGAAAATGTTTATGTCTTTGGAGTCTGACTTGAAAGTTAATAAGTAGGGTAGAAGATTGTTCAATTCAAAGATGAAACTTTGATACTACTTAAACGATTTAATTTTATATAAAAGTTACTATTTAAACTCAATTATTTAACTAAATAAAATGCATATTTTTTTTTATAAATCAATGAGTTGTAAAAAAATGAAGATGAGCCATTCTAACTAGGTTGACACTCATATCCCATACCACCTAAAACAACGTCTCAAAGTAATATATTTATTAAAAATTATAATAGAGAACGAATATCTTGGGTTTTAGGTATATGAATGAGTTGTAAATTATAAATAAAATTATATATGACACTTTATTGATGAATAATAGGAGAAAGATAGGAACACCTTATCGTGGAAAGTTTATAAAGAAATTAAAACTTTTTTAAGATAAAAATTAATTTGATTGATTTTTTAAGATAAAATTATTTTGGTAGCTTTTAATACGAACCAACCATGTTTAAATTTGAAGATAAGGAATTTTAGACATGCAGTTTTTATTTTGAAGATAAGGGGTTCGTAGCCCAAGCCTGCCCTCTTGCATTAGATCGTTCCTAATAACATGTCGATGTGTATATCATATGTGGAGAGCATGCATACCAAGTAGCTAAGCCTCTAAATTCTAAATAATTGAGGCAAATAGATTGTCTGCAAATACACGATCATGTTGTTGTCTAGGCCACCAATCTTGATCGAATGACTTGAATTTGTCTTTTAAACTCGCTTTACAAAATCAAATAAAGTCGTTTGATTACAATGAATAAATGAGATCGCATATCTGTGAGTTTAATTCAGTTGATAGAGACATTGCATAATATATGTTGAGGTTGAGGTTCAAACCTCGGTCTTCTCACTTCTTTACATTTAAAAAATGTGAATCTCAACCCGACGACTACTTTACCCAAAAAAAAAGAAAAAGTTTGCATGACTAATTAAGTTCATGTTAATAGTGATTGTGAGTTAGGCCGAAACACAGTCATCATCGTAATTTTGTGATTCTTAATCTTAAGACACATTTTTCCAATACAATGTTCATGTCATGCCAAAGGGCAAATCCAAAGAAATTTCATACTCCTATAATTTGTCCTTCCATAGGGTAATGCACAATCACTGACTATCATGAGATACGTTTCTTTGGCATCATACAAATCAGATTCTTTTACAAATATGGCCTAACTTATTCAGTGTTTGACATTTTCTATATGGAATACTACTACTTCGAGAAGGGAACAATTAATTTCATTTGGACCTCCAATCGTTAAATTCTAGAGTACCATGTAGTAATTGATTGCTATAGGAAATTCGAATCCAATCTTTCCTTATCACACTCCTACAACAGACAAAATTGTAAAAAGAAGAATCCAATGACTTATAATAATAGCCATGCTTGGTCAAAATCATAGTAGCATTAAAGAAAGATTGGTAAGAAAACAAAAATTAGGTGAAGTGGAGAAATATAGGTAATGATCGTAAGCATAATTAGGAAGCTTTTGCGGTGTATTCATACTATTGATTGAATGCATATATATATATATATGTAAGGTTTGAAGTTTAAATCTTGACCACCACAAAAAAATACTATTAATTGAACAATTAATTTAGTTTTTAAGTATCACACTCTCTCTAATTTAGTCTATAAAGACTTTTTTATAAGATAGAGTTCATTCGGGTATCAACCTAATTGAGATGTCGGCATTTCTCCTTGATGCATGTCTTTTCTTCTGGCTTAACCAAAAAAAGAGTCTATAATGACATGTAAATATAATAAGAGTAGTTTTGCAGATTATATGTAAAATCCGTCAACTTAATCTCTGCTTTTAAAATGTTAGAGACTGTGTTAATGAATTCTCATATACTTTTGGGACTAAATTGATAGATTTTATATACTTTAAAGAGTAATTATGTCTATATACTCTTTTATTTAAGGGAATTATGTTTATATACTTAAAGACCAAATTGAAAATGTAGTGATAAATTTTTTGTCTTAATCATCTGATTTAAAAGAAAAGTATGAGAAATTCGATTAAGAAATAAATACAGTGTGATTAAAGATAGTTTTAACCATATTCAAACTCATTTTCTTCTTAATAATAATTTGTTGTCAAAGGTTCGTTAATTATTTGAGTTCTATCGTTTATTTTGAGTGATAGTTTATAAATAAATGGATGGTTTATATTGGTTAAGATATAGTAACTTGGATAAAAGGAATTACAAAGTGGTGTTCAAACCAAGGGACTCAGATCCGATGATGGCACTCACATAGTGATGAAATGATTAGCCTCATATTTTATCACAGAAACTTGCCACATTTTCCAAAAAAGAAGTGCCCTATGATCTATTTTAATGTTTGTTGTTGATTGCTTTTAGTAAAGTTGGCAAATTAGAGGTTTGAAAAGTGGTAGTTCTCGATATTGAAATTGGGAAAAGATGGAAAACATTCAAAGGTGGGTTCTTTCATGATTCCTTTCTTAGATGACATTTGGTCCACAATGGACACTTTTCTAAGCGGCTAACATGCTAATCATGCATCAAACTTGGATCATAGGTTAACTTCTTTTTTGTTTTTTTCTTTAGGTTGTTATTTTTGGTTTTATATATTGGTCAAAGAGACAAAAAGAAGAGTCGGTAATTAAATTAAATAAACTTCTTTTGATATAATAATGTTCCTTAAGGTGAAGGGATATTAAAAACTGGAAACCTTGATCAACGTTGAGATGCCACTTTTCGGAGGGGAGCTTGGTGTTCTGGAGTCTTATAACACTTTGTTCATTTTTGCATATATATATTAGGTCTTTCAGGTGGGATGTAAAACATTTTGATCATCGTAATTGAGTCTTCTATTTCTTTGGATGGCTTTTATTTGAAAAAAAAAGAATTATTAAAGGTAGACCTTCATGCAAGGTCACCTCACTGATGATCACAACTTCGAAGATAATTTACGGTGATATTTATATCAATTGTATGTGAGCAAAATATCGTCTATCAATTGAGAAATTTTAAACTTAAACTCGAGTCAAAAAAATGTGAGCAGAAGATACAATCATATGTGCCAAAATTGAATTATATATACACACATTTTTTTTACCTAACCATTATCCATTAAAGTTATTTTGAAGTTAATGTTAAAAATAAGAGTTTTCAAAATAAAATGAAATTCGTTTGGTGATTAGTTTTTTTTTTTATATTAGAAGTTATTTAAGTGTTTGATAATATTTATATGCACACATTTTTTTAGGATAGATAAAATGGAACAACATGCATTATTATTTTTTAAAAAAACTAAATTACTCCACCCAAATTGATATCGAATGGAACTTGAGAATTGGGTAGTGTTAACTTGTGCTCTTAGGACACATGTTAAGAAATAAAAAAAAAAATATATTTATTTAAACTTTGTACATTCAATTCATTAAAACATCAAAAATTAAATTTAATGCACGCATACCAATATATTATTTCTACATTTAGATGCTAAACTTGTGCCTTAAAGACACATGTTAACATTTCCCTTAATATTATTATGCTGACATTATGATTAATATTTATTTTTTGGAAGGATTCATATTATGTTTCGGTGATTAAATTTTTATTTATGTTTGTTAACTTGTCAATATGTATATAGGCAAAATATTTTTTTCGGGTTTTTAAGTTTGACCAAAGTATTGGGTTGTTTTTTTAAGTTTTTTTTTTTTTTTTTCTGGTAGCCTAATGGCTGGAGCTCACACAATTAAATGTGGAGAAGTGGGGTGTCCGGGTTCGAACTCCGGCCCCTGCATAAATTATGCAATGTCCTTACCAACTGAGCCAAGCTCATGGGAACTTTTTTAAGTTTCAAATAAAGCTTTTAAGTTTTTTTAAGTTTAAAATATGTTCTTTAAGTTTTAAATAAGTACTGTAAGTTGTTAATTTAATGCACCTATTTGAAGTTTTTAAAATTTTTAAGTTTTAAATAGGTTCTTAAAAGGGTAATAAGGACATATTTAAAACTCAAAAAAATTAAGACTAACTCCATATTTTTGTCAAACTAAAAGGATCAAAAGATGTATTTTGCAATATATTTAAATAACATATTGGTTTTTCTTTGACACAAAACATTTTTTTTTAGGGAATTTGACACAAAACATTTGCTTAGCTACTAATTTGTTTTTTTTTTATGGAATATTAACGATGGATTTATAATATTTTTTGTTACATGCTGAAAGTACCGAAAATAATACAAAAATAGGAAGAAACAAAACTACACGATTTTTTATTTCTTTTTCTATTTAAAATAGAAAAAAAGTAGTGGAAATATTTTTAAATTTTTTTTGTTAATAAAAGTAAAATAAAACACTATTTTTTTCGTTTTCCCTAGTTTTTTTCTTTAAATCTTCTTCCTTCACTTCAAACTCAAATCCGATCCGGATCTTGAATCATAATTGTAGTACTTCCTTCTGGTTCATGTTGTCATCATCAGAATAGTCATCTGCGCCCTGTGGAGGTTCATCCGAAACGAGATCTTTTTCGCTTTCTTCTTCCCCACATTCAGTTTCTTCTTCATTTGTGTCTTTCCAATAATCTGCGGGAACGATCTCTTGCTTAGGGACATCGACGAGATATTCTCTCTTATATGTCGCAGCTGGATCTTCAGGCTTCACAGCGGCATGCAACACTTTAGGTTGCTGACAATGAGTTTAGAGCTCACGAGTAAAAACTTGACAGTGGCGGTGACTTTATGAATGACAGCGGCAGTGTGTTGAGGATTGACAAGAGGTACAGGGTTGAAGCAGAGTTTCAATTTGACAGTGGCATGCTTCACAGCGGCACCGGCGGACTCGCCGGTGAGATCTACCTTCTTCGCATGTGCTTCAACTGCATCGACATCTCCGGCAGGCTCGCCAGTGACATCACCGTAGGTGACAACCTTCTTCGCCGCCTCGTGATCTTTGACTCCATCATGTTCAACTTCAACTTCAACAATGACGATCTTCTTCGGCTTCTTAGAATCGGAATCGAAAAATGGTACTAATTGATATATGCATTGGTTTCGAAAATGGTACCAACACAAAAAGAAGCGCACAACCCTTGAAAAAAGTTGATGTTTATGACTTTTTTGCAAGGTTATTATTCAATATATTTATTCACTAAAAATAAGTTATTTATTAGAGTTTTCCTCATATTGTTTGGCCTAACTTCTCATTTTAAGGAGAAGTGGAGTTATAAAAAAACCTATTTTTTTATATTAGAGCGGGATCCTCTAATTTGATTGGAACAATCATGTACCTTCATGAAAGAGTGATACTCTATAGACTAAATTGAATGTGTATTCATAATAGAACATTATAAAATTTTATGCCATTATTTTAATAATTATTGGATAAATAATATATATATTTATATACTCCTTCTGTCCTAGATTAACTGAGCTATTTGCTCATTTTACACATATTAAGAAAAATGTATAAATGAATTAAAGAGAAAAATAATTTTAAGTGCTTTTGTTAAGTATTGATGCATTCTCCACTACCATAAATGCAAAGTGGAATATATTGAATTGAGAGTGATGAAAGTAATATTAATTATAGTTATATTTGAAAAAAACAATTAATGTTGTATTGAAAAGTGAAATTAGTCAATTTTTATGGGACAATATTTTTTTGCAAATGGCTCAGTTATTATAGGATGGAGGGAGTATATTATATAAATGTAACGAAAGTTAAAATTTATATTCACTTTATATTTCTAACATATATAATTTTCATTCTCACATGTCATGCATGACTCAAAGAGTCATATTTAATATATGAAAAAAGAGAAAATGTGTATTCTTTGCAATATATATTATGGTTAATGGAAGTAGTTGGTTGTGATTGAAATGCATAATTTTCAGAGTCATGTCTATTTCATGATAACGACAGAAAATGGATTGTGTGTAATTTATATAATATTCAAAATTGATTTTTTAATAAAAAATATTTGACATATATTAATTATGTTTTATATTTTCTTTAATTTGTTTGTGTGCCAACCTCTAGTTATTAGGAGAATGGGGCTCTGGTAATCCGAAGTTTGGTCGTGACATAAGTATAACCTAGCTAAGAATTGTTACACTCAGAAATCGAACCCGATTCTACTAAATAATTTGTCCTTTGATGAAACTCACTAACCATTTGAGCTCAATTGCTTGGTTCTCTTGAACGATTCACCTATTTATTAGATTCAGTTATCTCCTATGCATGGATGTATATTTCTTTATATTGATTGGTTGTACATGTATATCTTGTAGCGCTATTTTAAAAAAATATATATATCTTAATTTTTTATCTACACTTTGACAAACCAAGTTTTTCGTTTAACTTCTGTCATTGTGTACAAATGAAACGATTCTAATAATGTGATTCTGAGAGGGGCATCATTATTTTCATTGACCCAGACACAAAAAAATTGCAAGGCTAACCCTGCGTGATAAGTCGATGTTCGATTTTTGTTTTAGATACGTGCTCATATTTAATGTTTGGCAGTTTTTAAAACATTATTTATTTTATAAATTAAATAATATTTTTTTTATAGAGACATGAATCTATTTTCTTATAAAATGTTCATTATCGTAAGTTATTTATTATTCTTATATTTTTTATTTAGATATTTGTACATTTTATCTAAAGTGGTCTATTTAGATCTTCAATATATAAGTTAAATGAAAACATAATCAATTAATAAATAAATAGAAATAATTATTTCCAAAAAACACACACATACATACATATACATATATGTGTCTATATATATATATATATATATATATGGATTAAATAAGCAAATGGTATCCCTAAATATACTAATATTTGATTTTAATCCTCATGAAATATTCCTTAGACTTTTGGTCCCTCCAAAAAATTTCATCTATGAAATTAGTCCCAACTTTTTTGTCAAATCACGTCTAACCTTCCTATTTTTTAATGAATTTTTTTAGAAATGGGTTGAAAATTATGACAATATTTTTCAATTTTTTTTTTTAACAAAACATGAATTAAATGTGAATTTTTTATGATTTTGATGTTAAAAAAATTCATATTAAATTCATGTTTTGTTAAAAAAAATCTAATTGTTTTTTGAAAAATATTGTCATACTTTTCTACCCATTTCTGAAAATTTTTATTAAAAAATATGAAGGTTAGACATGATTTGACTAAAAAGTAGGAATTAATTTTGAGGGATCAAAAGCCTAAGAAATATTTGAGAGGGGCTAAAATCAAATGTTGGTATATTTTGGAGGACCGTTTACTCTTTTTTTTTGACAAAAATAAACAATATTCATTCATTCAAATTGATAGAGTACATCGATACAATTCAAATTCAAATTCGCTAAAAACAAAAAGGATGAATGTGTGTACAAACTCACATCATCCATGTCAATAGCATAAAACGGCAAAGTACTTATGCCTACAAATATGACTATATTCATGTCTCTGGATCTGCAACGTTGACGACGCCAAAGCCATTGTCATTGATCGAATCTGCACTTGCTCAATGCTAATCTTTCAACCTGAATCAAATAAACACCGCACTAAGACGGGAAATAAAAAACACACCGCATAAAGACGGGAAATCAAAACAAACAAAGTCGTTTAGAGACGACGAAATCAAAAAACAAACGAAAGAAAACAGAAAATATATGAAATCACTTATTCAATTAGGATAGAAGGAAAAACAATTCGGAGGGGGTGATTTTTGTGTCAAAATTGACCCTAAATCACCCCTTTAAAAGAAGAAGAAGAAGAAAAGGGTGACGACTAGAGTTTGAGAAGGAGAGAAGAGAGACGGGAAGAAAAGGAGAGTGGAAGACCGTTTACTTATTTAACCCTATATATATATATATAATGAAATATATTATCAACTCATAATTGAAGGTTCATATTAGTTTGAAGAATAAGTCAAAATTTTGTCCCTATTATAGCTATAAGAAAAGTGATTTTTAAGTCATGTTTGTTTTCATAAAAGAAGTAGTAGAAAAATGGGTTTACGGTCAAGCCAATGGTAAGAGTCGGTCTTTCAGAAAAATTTAGAGGAATCAAAACCATTTTGTTTCAATTGTGTGATCTTATGAGGTAAGTGTGCTTTTGATAAGAACTTGTAACTTATAGGAGCTTATAGACTCTAACCTGGAACTTAGGTTGGTGATCCCTTGGTTTTTTATTTTGCCTAATACTTGCAATTTATACTTTACATATTTAATTCTTTTGTTTTAAGGGTCAAATAAGTTTTTGGTCCCTTAAACATAACAAATTTTGTTTTTAGTCCTCATAAAAAATGTGACATGTTTTGGTTCCTATAAAAAATTTCAGCACGTAGTTTTAGTTCCTATTAAATTAAAATTTGTTTAATTATGCTTAAACTTCTAAATTTTTGAATGATTTTTTACGGACATGTTAAAAACATTATAAGAAACTTTTTCATAAAAAAAATATTTTTTTAACATGTAATGAAATAAATATGATTTTTTCTAACCACCAAAATTTCAAGATTAAATTGATAAAAAATTGGACCTAAAAGTTAGATTTTGAGCTAATTTTTTGAGGAGTCACTTTGTATAATGTTATGTAAAAAATCATTCAAAAATTTAAAAGTTTAAGCATAATTAAATAAATTTAAATTTTATAAGGACTAAAAGTATGTGCTGGAAAATTTTATAGGGACTAAAACATATCACTTTTTTTAGGACTAAAAACAAAATTGACTATATTTATAGAGACCAAAAACTCATTTAACCATTGTTTTAGTGAATTCTTGATCCTAATACTTCTTACCTTAGTAATTGTTTGATGACAAGTAATGGTTCAAGCACGGGAGTATTTAAGTCAGATAATCATATTATGATAGTAGATAGATAGAAGACTTCTTCAATGTCAATGAAGTGAGAAATCAAAGCACAACAACCTAAATACATAGCTAAACGATCGGAAATTATTGTCATAGCATGAAGGAAAGTGACAAATCACAAGACTATAATGTTGAAGTTCATTTCAAGCGTAATGAATTTTTCACGGTCGTAAATCGTAATGGCCTAATGATTAATTTTTAGTGGTTATGCTTCTTGGTTTCTTGAGGTTTAGTGCAGTATTAGGTAATAATGTCAGCGTGACAACTAAATTCCACGAATTTATGTGATCGATGGCTGCTCACTTAGAGAAATTCTTGTAACTTTGCTCTTGCTCTTATTTTCTTTACTAGTATGATCATAACTTAAGAGTAGACACTCTTGTCTTGAGATTATAGAAAGAAATCCCAATTATAGAATTTCCATAATTCCCAAATTTCTTTTGTTGTTGTGATTTTAAAATATTTTTCTAATTTCATCTTATTGTTTTCTAATGGGTTGTGGATATGATTGTTTGGACCTGGCTATTGAGATAATAATTGATTCTAAGACCGAACAATCAAATAGTTATAATTATATAAACCTACAAAATAAATGAAAAGAGAAAAATGGAGGTTGATATTGATTTATAGGAATTGGATAATGAGTTTTGCTAGAAGACACATTTTATGAAGGTGTTTTTTAGCAAGTTATTCTATGAATATTTGCTAAAAGATACCAACTAATTTTTATGAAGGTGTCTTTTAGCAAAGTTATAACTAAAAAGTGGAAATCACACATTGATGTGTAGATTGCTAAAAGACACTTTTATGGGTGGCTTCTAACAAAACCCTTAGATAATTATAGCACCATAACCCATAATTTTAATTTAGAAAACTTGCTCATCAGTCCGATGAAGCAAAATGTTTTTCATAGAGGGGTAAACAAAATGGGATGGTTCAAGAATGATTCAAATAACATATGGTTTATCATATTACAAGATCGTACTGAAGTTTATGGTAAGCTTGATTTGTTCGTGGATGAAATGGATACATATGGTGAGATATATAGATGCTTATAAGGGTGCTAGGAAAGATGCAACTTTAGATAATATTATTAATAATAAAATAATAATAACGAGGCCAACAATCCTACTGGTGTTTCGGATAATAATAACTCTTATGATGACGACAATGGTGATGATAGTGTTGAGGTTGCAATACCTCATACTACAAATACTACATGTTAGAATACGACGTCCGCTCAATATGGTGAACTAAATCATTTTATGGTTGAAATGAGAAATTATCAAAGGTGTGGGCTTGATGATCTTCGTTAGGAGCAACAAGCACAATTTGAATGGCTCCAAAATAACATAGAGACCCACATGCAAAATATACAGATTCATTTCGACTCTAGGGTTACTGAGATCAATACTTATACGGAAACTACTCAAGAGGATATCTTTGGTGGATATTTTTGAGCGTATACATAAAAGAATTAAAAGGGTCGAGAGTCAAAATTCTCAAGTTTTTGAAGATCAAATAAATTCTCGTATGAATCAAGCATGGAATAATTTTTCCACCTTACAAAAATAAGATACATTTCTTCCAATACATGATCCACAAAACGTTGAAGTTCATCCATATAAACCTAAGACATAGATGGTCAGAATTGGGCATGAATTTAGTAATTGCGGTTTTTATAATTCGACATTTTTTTTTGCTCTGAATATAGCCACTTCACCGACACCTAAAATGAGATAGTCTTACAACACTCTATTCAATTCGTCAAGATTCTATTGGAAAAACACGTAAATAAATCAATGAAGTAACACTTATTATTATTACTATTATTTTGTTATGGTCTTCGAGAATATTCTCAAACTCAACACTTTGAAGTTACAATGTTAAATTCTTACAACCAAACTAAAACTTAGAGTATAATTATCAGTGCAAAAGCACCGTGCTATCACACTAGCCAATGCCACCATGAGTGATATGGATAATTGGCATGGTATATAGTCTCCTTACTTTTTCACAGTGTCTCTGTATTGCTTAGGGGGTTTTCCTTGCCATTACTTGCTTTTTGTTGACTTTTATTACTTTTTAATTAATGTATGTGTTTTGATTATAAATTTGGAGTATATTGTAAGATTAATTTGACCTATTTTAGAGTTTTGAAGAGTAGAATGAATATTTAGAAAATGTAGATGAGTGATTTAAATAATTGAGAAATATAAAATAATATAATGTATTTAGTAAGATCCATTTATACGACTTATATGGATGACATGGATGTGGGTCGTTTAATTATTTATTACAATAGACAATTTTTTTGGACACGTGTGAAGGAAGATAGTCGACATGAACTTAGCAAGAGAAAGTTCCCTCGCGGAGTGACGCAGTTTGTTTTTCGCATCAACTACCGACGTTGACTCCAATCAACTTTCCTTTCTTTTGTTTGTAACCGTAAAACCAAAACAAAAACCCCACTCTTTAAGTTTCAACCACCTTTCCCATTACTCACAAATCCTCAATTCTCAGATCTACAATCTTTCTCCGATGGCTTCTACGGCTGTTGCAACCGTTGAATCGCCGCAACATCCCGTTCAACCTTCTCCTTCTTCCTCCGTTGATCGCAACCATTCTTCCAATTCTTCCCCTAACTTTTTCAATTCTTCCGATATTCCGGTACGTTTTTTCTTCTTGCATTCGTCTCAATACACGTATTGTAACAATAATCTCTGGCTATACGATAACCATCCATAGGATATATGACATGTTGATTTATTGAAATTTTACTACATGCTTAAATTCATTGCTAATAGTTTATATATAGTAAATGGTAATCCTGAAATACGATATCTCGTTATTAAAAGACCGTTGCATTGTGGTTTCTCCTCAACCAAGACTCTGATGCATTTGCAAAATAATTTAATTGAAGTATACTAATTAAATTCCTATTTTATTACTTAATTTTGATCACTAAACATATTTAACCCTTAATTTTACTATATTTAATGTGAGCCGTGAGTATAATAAATTGTTCGGATTTTGAGGGACTAAACTTGAAAGACAGTGATTTTATAGGTACTACTCGAGTATAGTATAAAAATTGTTCAGATTTTGTTGCGGATTCTTGAAAATTTGAGTCGCACAAGCCATTCATGGAGTTTCTGAAACAGTATAACCATGGATTAGTCGAGAATTATAATGCTTAACCATGCGGACCTCAATCGGTGAATAAGGTCCGATGTCAGTAAGCGCAGCTTCTAAGGAATGTACAGAAAATTGAATTAGGGATATTGAAGAGGAAAATATTTGTTTAGGTTCCACTAGGGAATAAGTACGCTAGAGAATTGTATTACACTGTGCGCTACTAACTGACTGCTGCCACATCATCAAGCATAGTACGGGTGTGATAAAACAAAAGTAGAATAAAATGAAAAATAAATCTACTACTCATAACTAAGTTTTATTTATCATTAGCTATTACTTTTGTGCACCACAGCAATACAGTGATGCACTGTGACAGTTTCGTGGCTATATAACTGCTGATCTGTTTAACTGAAATTTGCATTTGACTTAAGGTTGTTCAAGTTGATGTATTAATGATCATCCTATATACAGTTTCTGCAATTCTTAAACTTTTCTCTTTTTGTTGCAGTCTCCAGATGCATTAAAGAGTGAAGAGTATCGTCAACTGTTTCGCCTTCCACAAGAAGAAGTGAGTGATTTTCCATTTCCAAATAGATGTTATAACTTATAATGTCTCCATTGTTTTTTTATTGGTTTTCAGATTATCATTATATTATAGAATAATAGAATAGTTGACAATCTTTATGTTTGTTTACATTTACATGTTTTACTTGAACACATGCATTTGTGACCATGTTATCTTTTATTATTTTTCATGATGCAATTAGATAATATCATTTTCCTCTACACTTGTGTTTTGTTGTGGATGTCTAGAGTTCATTTGGTTGGGTCCTTGCTATACATTTTTAAGGCTAGAGTGGCATGTTACTTATGAAGACTCTTCCTTTTTTTAATTAATTTTTTTTTCTTCTTGTAATACATTTTCGGTGGGAAAGCTTTTGAAGTTAAACCACCAAGGGCAAGTTTGAACTGGCTTATTTTGAGCTTATCTACTGACATAAGTTTTGTGAGACTGTTTGGGAGAACTTTTGAAAACTGCTTATGACATTTTTCATTAGCTTTTTCTGCTTATTTTCTTAAGTTCTCCAAGATAACTTATGAAAATAGCTTATAGCATATACAAAAACAGATTAACTTTATTTTATCATTTGCTATAAAAATAGCTTATGTAAGCTCATACATAAGCGCTTATCATAATAAGCGCTTGTGTTATAAGCTTCAAATAAGCTGTTTATCCAAACAGGCCCTAACTAATCCTTGTCGAGTTGTTAAAAATATGGAGATAGAATAATAGCCATGCAGTTTATAGTGAAGTTGAACACTCTTCATGCTATCAATGCTTATGCACCATAAATAAGGTTAGCAGGCAGAACATAATAAGGTAGTTCTAGAAATTTTGTAGGTTTAATTCAAGAAATACCATTAGGAGAAAATATTTTCTCTAGAAGTACTCCAAATGGTCATATAAGGAGGGGAAACAAATGGTGCCCTGATTCGTACTATTTGCAGATAATATATTGGAAGTCATAGATTAGGATCAATTACAGGCTTTAGATACGCTCACATCAGTAATTCAAGCACTGATACTTTGCTATTGTACATACACTTATAGTTCTCGTTGAATAGTTGAGAGATAGTAGGTAGAAGTTAGAATTGTAGAGTGGACGTTAGCTTTGTGAGCACATGACTTTTGTTTAAACAGAAGATAAAGTATGAAATGTTTTTTTTTTATCAGATAGAATATGAAATGTAATTTTAGCAGGAACCACTCTGATTCTAGCTTATAGGTAAAAATTGGAAATCATAACACATCCTACAACTTAGTTTTTTACTTGTACCACACTACCACATTAATATTATAGAAGTTGTTAGAAATGTGCATATTCATATGTTTTTTGTTTCGTATGCTTGTGAACTTTTAAGTTATTTGATTCCTCTTTTCTTTTTTCATAATTGAAGCCATTTCTCATTTGTTTATCTTTTCCTTTAGGTCCTAATTGAAGATTTTAATTGTGCCCTCCAGGAAAACATACTTATTCAGGTAATGGTGATAACTTGTTATTACATTGTAATACCGTAACAGGTTTAAGTATTGCTCCTTATCTTTTCAACTTGAAGATCACTACTATATTTTACCAATGCTTTTTCACTAATCGTAAAATTTGCTTCAACATGTAGTACTCTCATTCATTCGTTTTTCCTCATGGGTTATTAATTGTTTGTTTGCAGGGTCATATGTACCTATTTGTCAACTACATTTGTTTCTACTCGAACATTTTTGGGTTTGAGACAAAGGTAAATTGCTTACATAATAGTTTATGCATTTATACTTATTCTTTGAAATCTATATGGTAGAGATTACATTTACATATCAACCTATATTACATTTGTACATATATAAATAAGATATCAGAAATATAGAGAAGGAAAAACTGAATATTATTTCGCATAATTTTTTGTAAAATTTCAAATGTGCAATATACAGAATTACAGACTGAGGCACATGAATGCCAATGACGACTATCATAAAATTAAGAAGAGAATAAATTAAAAAACTGACATAAAAAAGGAGATTTCCCTATAATATAATACTCCCTCTCAAAAGGAGATTTCCCTATAATACAATACTCCCTCTCAAAAGGAGATTTCAAATTTAATTCTTGTTGCAAGACAATCATCTCAAAGGAAGATTTGTAAAAAAAATATAAACATTGAATGGTTCATATCAAACTTTGACCCGTCATGGTAATGAGTTTCTGAGAGGTTGCTAATCAAAGGTTGAACAAGCTATGGCTTTCAAAAAACCACAAAATGAATGTTCCAAGATGAAGTATAAAACTCCAAAAACCAACAGACCTGTTAAAGGTCAATTGTGAGGAATTAGGGCTTTCTAACAGCCAAAAAAGAACTCGTATTACTATTAGGACTATCCTTTTGGCTTTCCCTAAAAAAACTATAAGGACTATATACCATCCAGAATAGTACAGGAGTGAGCAGCGACCTGTTCTTTGGCGGCGGCGGCATGCATGCATCACTCGTTCAGAAATGCATATATGGACATTATTGGCAGTGTCTGGATATTGGTTGATGCCATTAAATATGGATTTTAATATGAAAATAATATTATTTCCTATTTTGTAATAACCATAATTCTTTTAGCTTTGGTTTTTTATTTTCAATAGTGCTGAACCTAAAAATGTCAACGCTTCATGTTTCAGAGAATTATTCCTCTCCATGAAATCACAGGCGTACGGAGGGCAAAGACAGCTGGGATATTTCCCAATGCCATTGAGATTATATCCGGAAGCAAGAAGGTGTGTTAGACATTGGGTAATACCCATGCTACATTGTATTTCAATTCACTTGTCACCTGCATATTATTTTCACACCTGTCTTTCTCTTCAACTATGCTGCATTCTCGTAATCCCCTTATTTATTTGACAGTACTTCTTTGCATCCTTCCTATCCCGTGATGAAGCTTTTAAGATTATTAATGACGGATGGTTGCGACAGGGAAACGATGCCAGAGCAATTATGGAACAGCAGGTATTTTTCTACAGAATTCTGTCTTAATAGTAAATGTCAATAAGATTTTGTAGTATATAAATATAGGGTAATGCTAACTTGTGCCCTTACAAGTTAAGAAGTTAAAAATAGAATTAAAACATAAATTTTGTCTTGAAAAGATAAGATTTTGAAATTCTAAAATATAGAATAGACAATTTCCAATAAAATGTCTCTATAGTAATCTGTGATGGATAAATGATCTGGTTTGAGAATTAGTGAGGAAGCCATGTAGAAGTCCAGTAATTGAGTTACACCAGGATCTGGTATGATTTACGAGTCTTTCCAATTTGGCTTTTGTGAAGGATGGCAAGTGAGACAACTCTAGAGTATAGGAATTTCAAGATAAATGCAACTGTAACCAAGAGTCTCTGTGTTATCTCTCTCTATTTATAAGATTTCTGCTGATTTGGCAAGTGGTAACAGACATTGAAAACCAAAACTCTCCATGTAAATTATCCTATCTGCAGCATGTTTATAGAAATCATAAGATACGCATTTATTTTGAACTACTTCAAGTCCATCTAATAATTCCCACTTAGAATAGGTTTTTTGTGTCTTTGGCTAACCTTGGTTGTGTTATCAAAGTTCGACCCTGTTTCTTATCATTTTTGTGATTTTATTTATGGTGGTGTAGTAAGCATGCTTCCCTTCATTGTATTTGTTTTAAGAAAAATGCCAAACTTCCAAGAAAGAGTATTATCTTGAGAGCTACTTTGGCCTATAAACTTTTATGGTTCCTTCGTATTATTCAGGTTTTCAAGAGAATTTCCTCGACAGGCATGGAAAAGGTCTGAAAGATCTTTGTGTTGACAAGTCAGCGGCGAAGCTCGCACAATTTTTACGAGGGAGCCAAATATAAAGAAGTCATAAAATATATTTTAAAAATTAATATATTAAACTTAAATCAATAAAAACAATAAAGTTTACTTATATTTAAAGAAACAACAACAAAGAAAATAAAAGTTTAACTATAGTTATTTATAAAAGTTGAGCTTTATGGAGTTATAAGAACTTAAATTTATCCATAATTGACACTAAACTAAATATATTATCAATATTTGTGCAATATCATCTCCCTTTAAACCAACAAAATTGTTTGGAGTAGCCAAATAATATATTAATGGGGTAGCTACATATAAACCTATACCAATTATTCAAAAAAAATTCTTCATTTGGGGCCAATGCTACCCCATGGCTATGAAGCCAATCGCCCTTGTGACAAGTCTTTCCATGCGACATGCTCTTGTGCTTTTTGTTGAGTTGGATATCTCATGATCCTCTATTCTTCATAACTTTTTTTTTTATTTTAACTTGTGGACGAGTTTATGCAAATTCAGTTTTGGATATGGGTTTTGCTGTGAACACGTGACATTGGAAGAAGGATGCCATACTTGTCCTTTGTTTGGTGGGGATCATGGTTGTCAAAATCGAGATCTCACCTAAGATCGTTTGGGTATCGAAAAATCGTAACAAAGATCGTAAGATCCTATCAGAAATAAAATTATATTATAATTAAGAAAAATAATTAGTATTACTGAGTATTTAGAATTATATTATTAAATAGTATCATGTTAAATAAATAACCAATAGTATTAAGTATTAAAATAATTTGTCAGAAAAGTAACTATTAAAATATCTATGAAGTAATAAAATATTAAATATAAAAATTATTAAGGCTAAAACAATCAAAAAAGAAAGTACACTTGGCAAATTAGCATTAAAAAATAAAATAAAATAAAGAATATCAAGCAATTAGCAGGTACACTCTTTTTTTAAGGATAGCAGGCACACTCATTGCGTGACTTTTCAACATCCATATGGGTCAACGAAATCATAAATCAGCTTTTATTTTATTTTTTTAACCAATAAATTAGCTTTTATTATTCACTGCGTGAAATGTACGCTCGCTTGTTTTGGCGTTTCAACATCCACAGGCTAACAAAGTTTTCGCAATGGACCGAGTCCAAACAGGTCGTATGGGTCAAAAGGCGTGAAACTGGTGCAAGAGAGATCACTGCTCCCACGATCTTACAATCTATCTCTGCGTGTTGGCTGCGCCACCCTCTCCAACGATTTTAACACCGCTTTGGCACGGTTGAAGGAGAAGAACGCGTGAGATCGTACGATCTAGAGCACGCGCTTAACAACCATGGTGTGGATTTAATAAGCTTTTAGATGGAAGAGAGAGTAACATTAAATCTGTTTTATGTAGTCAGTGAAAATAAATTCTGTTACTGTTAGTGATACAAAAAGATAACAGCTAAGTACTATAGATGACTCTTAACCTTCACTAACAAGCTTAGCCTACACCAATTCTCTGAGTTGGTTACAGCTCTCATTAACTAAATATTAAACTACAATTAAGCCTATATTCTTCCTTTGAATGAATGTGATTGGAGAAATTTCTCAGGATTTTATAAGTTGGATGTTGATTCTTCTGTTCTTTTCATTTGAAGGAGTGATTATTCTTTTTCCTCTTGAGAGCATGTGATTGTCTTTCCATTCCCATCATGTGTTACATAAGATTGTTCCATTTTAGCTATTATTCTCAGTATTATTTTTCCCGTTTCATTGGATTATTTGACAGTAAAAATATCTTAAGTCCCAGTTAGTTGGTCAAAATTGGATTAGTTTTACCACTGCCTTCATATTGTTGTTTTTCTTCAGGAATCGATATCGGAGTCCAGCAGCCAAGAGAATGGGTTTTTAACTATTGAAAATGTGAAAAGTTCCGATGTACTTGACAATGAGGCACTTTCTACCGACTTGTATGTCCTTGATTATAGGCTGTTGCTTTAGATTTTATTTTCTGTGCGACTCATTTACACTTTATTTATGTGTGTGAGTCAGGAGCCAAGGTAATTCTACTTGCAAAGACGTGGGAGTTCCATCCATTACTGGAGAAGACCCTATATTGATGGTTGTTCCAGAGAAGCAATCCAGTGCTGAACAGGTTGCTGAGTTTGAATTGAATAATAATAATCCCCCTAGATTGGGTTGCAACTGGAATGAGGAGGATATTGATGCTCCGACAAGTGAGTTTAGGAACATACCTATGCCTGTATATATATTTTGGATTCACGAGTTTGGGAACATAGTTTATACCTGTATGTATTTTCGGTTCATGTTTATACACGAAAGTTTGTAGTCATTTGAAAATTGATCCGAGGGAAAAGATCTCATATTTTTTGTTTAGAGATGGTTCAATAGATGTCTCAAACCAAACAGAATGTAGTTAATGGATATTATTAGAAACTTATTGTCCAGGTTTAATTTATAATTTTTTCTTGTCCATATGACACCTTAGGAGGAACACATATCTCTCTTTTCCCTTACCTTTTTACAAATATGTCTTTCATCTTCGATAAACGAAACTTGTTTCATTAAATTAGGGATGAAGATATATGCAAAACTTTTCAAACCAGTATTTCTAATATGACCAATGGCTGGGGTATTTATTTGCAATATCCCTTGAGCATGCCACATTTTTCATTGAATGAAGAATTGCCATTTCCTTATGCCATGATTCTTTCTATTGTTTAGTGTGGCCGGTTTTGGCACTGTGAGAATATAAGAAAATACATTTTAATATCTTTGATATTATGTTAGAGCATCTTAGCTTATCACTTTGGATCAGTTTCTAATCTTAGAGTATTTCGAAGTATTAGTTTAACATTACTTGGTCACTATTACTTCTTATTTCTTGATTTTCCCATTTATTTGGATTAGAAGTCTTGTATCTGTAGGGGTTAATCTTTAGGATTATGGATTACTGCTTTTTTTAAATGCCGATTGTTCAATTATGAAATGTATGGACTTCTTTGGTTGTTTATGTGAATTTGTGCATTGTGTAAACTAATAGGAAGCATTGTATGCATGTACAAGCAAGAAACACTTCATGTGTAAATGTCCATCATATGCGACAATCCACTTTCGTGTGCGACAAAGATATGAATTGCTGATGATTTGAACTTATTTTCTGTCATGCAGCCCCAGAAGCTTATACGTGTGTTGCAGAATCAATATTTCCGGTACTAACTTATTTGAAATGATTATGTCTGATTATATTTTTCTAAACTTCCTGGTAAATTTGATAATATTAATTTTCGAATTTATGAGGTTTTTCTCTGTTTTTAATTCACAAACTGCAGATAAAGGTTGAAGACTTCTTTTGGTACTTTTTCTCGGATGATGCTATAAATTTTCTTGAGTCTTATCGTAAAAGATGCGGCGATAAAGGTAGCCTGCATGAAACTCTTAAACCTATACATTTTAATTTCCATTTTCATTTTCTAGTCTTGTTTGCTTTCCTCGCTGTCATCTAATATATTTCCTAGGAATTAATAGTGATAACTGAAGTCTTTTCCCATGCTTTGTTGTTTTGGTGAGGATGATTTTATCTTTATTTTTTATTTCAGACTTCAAGTGTGCTTCATGGCATCCTCAAGAGAAATTTGGGTATGCTCGTGAACTGTCATTTCAACATCCAATAAAAATTTATCTTGGTATGTGTCTGCTGCTTTATATCTCATGTACACTATAATTTCTTGTTCTTTCCTGAGCTTAATTTTAGCTTTGTTCTCCCTTTATAATTTTACTTGTTTTTGAATATTAAATAGTGAAGTTTAAATTTTAAGGGAACAAATTAAATGGCTATATTTTAAACTAATTTAGAACTTTTAATGGGATCATGGCCGTCAACACCGTCTTCATAGAATTGTAAATGGATTATGCTTCAAATATCTAAAGTCTGAAGTAAATTTTTAACATTATGTTAACTAAATGCAACAGTATAGAGAAAAAAATTGTTAGAAGCAAAAGCTCTACAAGTACTCACTTCTTATAAAACAATGCAAAAATGTGGCTGATAAAAGTGAGTGGGTGTTCTAGTTAACTAGTTGAATGAAGCTATATGTGTAAGACAGGCAAGTCTATAAACAATATGGGGCCATTTCCCCATGTCATATTTTAGGCATCAATATTTAATAATCTTTATATGATAGTTTCAAGGAATTTTGAAAATGTTTGAGGAGCTGTTCCTATCTTCCTTTCAACATGTTTCCTTTTCAGGAGCAAAATCGGGCGGCTGCCATGAGGTTCAGAAATATCGAGTTTATAGGAACAGGTTATTGCTGACTTTCGATTATCAGTGCAATCTTTTACATCAATTCATATTCTTCTTTTTTTATGTTTTTCTTTATTTTTAGGAATGAAGTTATTGCACTGAATACATGGAATATATGAAGTTTTAAAAAGTTGTATTATATTGACATGTATTTGTTACTTCATCCAGTCATTTGGTTATACAGACATCACAAGAAGTCAGTGACGTACCTTATGCAGATTATTTTCTTGTCGAGGTACAAAACTTCTTGAGACATTGAATCATTAGGCATAAAATACTAGCTTTTTAGTAATTTTGAACATCATAATTTTTTTCAAATTAAAAGTATCGAGTTTTTCATTTTGTTTGTTTGAGTGTCACCTCTCATTATCGGTGGATAGTATCAGATTTTTGTAGTGATTTTTTTTACTGCCATCTTTAACACTCTTCAATCCCTCTTTATCTATACTTCTACACAATTATCAAAATGAGATTGCCCCTGATGTCTTGTTTTAACTGTGTTGCTGAACTTTGTAAAAACTATATAATTATTGGTGTTCGATTTATGAAATGAGGAATTTGGCAAACTTCTAAGTTTGATCCATTGCCAATTGACTTTCAACTTAAGGCCATCTGTTGAATTTGTTTGTTAAGAAATGTAAGAGGACTAGGACTAAGGACTAGATCAGTACAACAGCTTAAAGCAGCCCAATGCATGAACCTGCTCCAATTTGGGGTCTGCGGAGGATAACTTTCAGTTTAACTGAAGTCTTGCCCATCCCATGACCTGAACAGAGAGGCTGGTATTACAGTTGAAACATAAAAGCAAGGGAACATCAGCAAACAATTCTATGAGCCAGATTGAATATACTTTTCTACAAACACTCGAATAAAAAAGAAAAGTTGAAATGACAGCCTTGAGTGAACTTATGAGCTAGCTTGAATAAGGCATTTCAACAAACACTGTAGTGCACTTGGAAAACAATTTGCACATTTTCTGTTAATGATGACTGCGGTACACAAACAGTAAAGCTAGGTGAATGTTGTCATTTTTTTAACATAAATGACTAGGAATTAGGTTACGAACGTTTATAGCATGTCTGGAAAAATGGTGGTGGACTTCAAAAATGGGGTTGAAGGAGGTAAACAAGGTTTTGGATAAAATATGACGTTTGGATGTTAAAAATTACGTTTGTTTTCAAAAGCAAGTTTGAGTGGAAGTGATGAATGTAGCTTTTGCATTAGATTGTAAATTTTAACTGAAATTACTTCACTTCAGATTCAATTTAACAAAAATCAATTTTACTAAGTTAAAATAAAAGAATGAGTTTAAGTAATGGTGGAAAGCACTGGGACTTGGAATTAATGTATATTCCACTGTCATCTCATGCATTTTATTGTGTACCCTGGACATCAACATGCCTTTGTCCCCACTTTACTAGATCAAACTAGCAACAAACGGTGTGTTTTGATTTCCGGAGAGAAGGCCAATATTTTAATCGGCAAAGTTTGGGACAGTTGGGTTGTAATTGTGCTTTTTTTTGTTTATTGAACAGTTAGTAACTTCGTCTTTCTCTATCCAACGAGTTGTCCTTTTTACTTATGACTGGTATCTTATTTTTTTTGAAAAGTGACTGGTATCTTTTTTAATTCCCAGGGGCTGTGGAATGTAGAGAGAGACAAGGATGAATCAAAAGAACGCTGTATCTTACGAGTATATGTGAATGTGGCATTTTCTAAGAAAACTATATTTAGAGGTATGATTTTTTATAATACATTCTGAAATACTATTATTCGATTGGTTTTCATTGTAAATAATATCTTGTATGTAATCATTTAAATTATTGTACGGAGCATTTCTATCAACATTTTGGGGTGGGTTTCTTTTAGTTTTGTTGAAATTGGGCTAACTCATCCTTACAAAATCGGCTTATAAAGTGAGGAGTGCCTCCTCCTTATAAACTCTTATCTAGAGTCCTATCTTTCCAATATTGGACTTGAGTTTTTTTCCCAACAAGTCTTCAGTATGTTCATGGTAGTGTATTTTGGTCAGGTCAAAGCATGGCCTTGTCGTTTCCAAGAAAAGATCTAGAAGTATGAGAAAAGCATCTCTTAATTGCCTCAGCTTGTGGGCGTTTATAGTAGGAAGCATTTGGTGTATGTTAGTATTGGGGTAGGCAAGCTTGTATCAATCACATGTGTAGGTGATTCGTGATTGTAATGAATGAGAATATATGTTGGAAAAACTTGTTGTAATGAATGCTCAGTCACCGCTTAAACATTCGCTACAAGATTGAAAAAACAGAAGGGGAAAAACGCAAAAAGTATAGGACTTGGGATTTGAAGGGAGACCTCCTGTATAAAGGTCACATGATTTTTCATAAGGTCGTCTGGTTGGCTTTTCGAGAAGCTCTTCATTTTTAGGTTTTACTCTTCATAAAAAAGATACATATGAAGATCTTTGATGAAAATCTGTTTGGCTTCGCTTCTCAAAAGGAGAAGATAAGCTAAAAGATGGCTTGGCCAAACATAACTTTAGATTATCTATCAGAATTAGTTTATGGAAAATGCTAACAAGTTCCCTTAGTGCACTAGTTAAGGAAACACATATAGTAAAAACATCTTGAACATGTGTAGTCAAACTCTTAAAAATATAAAAAAAAAATGCTCTTTTCAATGCAAAATTTAGATTAACTAGTGCCCCTGGGGGGATAAGGCTTGATTATTGTTGTTGTTTTCGTTTTGCAATGAATTTGAACTTCTATTGATTCCAAGTGGGTGGACAATCACAGGAAAAATAGTACAGTCAACAATTGACGAATGTAAAGACGCTTATGCATTGTGGATAAACATGGTATTCTTATTTTTTTTGCATTTTACATCTTTAGTTTTGCTGCTGTTCCATGTTTTAAATGTCTGTTTAAGAATGTATCTATATTCCTTTCAGGCACATGAGTTCTTGCAAGAGAAGAACCTTGTAAAACAAGGTATGGCTATATATTTTCTTAAATTTTGAAGTGTCTTTTTTCATATAAGACTAGTGTCTATTGAAACGTCCTATTTTTTGAAGATTTATAATTTGCTTTTAATGAGGCAGAAAGTGGTTCCATTGCTGCTGTAGTTAAAAATGGCAAAATGAATTTTGATAGAGAAGCAAAGACGGGAGAAACTTCAGAAGGATCACATGATCAAACTAATCCTACAGGGAGGCAAACTACATCCGATGCCATCAATGCTATTCACAGTGTTAGTGCTCAATTGCAAGATAATTTCATTGACACGTCGTCGTCTGTTCCATCTTTGTTCAAAGAGTTTGCGACAAAGATTAGATCATCTTTGAAAAGTCAGAGCAATCTTTCGCTGCTCCTTGTTACCATTTTTGCTCTGATTTTCTTCATGCAGGTGTGTACTTTAAACAAAAAGTTTAGATTTATGCCTTCTTTTGCTTTGTGGATTAGTCAATGAAGTTATGTCAAGAACTTGAGACTAGTGGCACTTATTTATTTGGTACCAAAATTAAATTGTTGCAATTACTGGCATCAAGGTGCTATCATTACTGTTCAAGTTATTGTGCATCTGTGTTGGTTTCCTTCTTTCTGAAAACCCAATTTTATTAGAGCACCTCATTTTTCAGATGATAAAAGGAAAAAAAAATGAAGAATCTAAATTTGGTATTTTATCTGTTCAAATAATGATTAGAGGGCGAGCCTTGGCGCAACAATACAATTGCTGCCTTGTGATTTGGAGGTCATGGGTTCGAAGTGGGATTCTCGTTCACACATCTACCCTTTCTAGATGCTCCGTGCCCTACGCCGCCTTTTAATATTAGTCAGGACTAAGAAAATCACCCTCAATTCCCTGGTTTTATCTGTTTCAGCTTGATACATCTTGTAATCTTGTTTGACTTTAAATGCTTGCTTGGTTACCAGTTCTGCTTTATTCTTCGAAATCATCATGATTTGAATTTCAGTGCCATTCTATAATGGTCTATTTTAAGTATTGTTACGATTTGCAAATCTACTACTTCCACCATTTATGACTAACACTTGATTTCATTCTGTTGCAGCAGTTTAGCATACTGGTGCTCTTGGCCAGACCTCAACATATACATATGAACCCTCCTGTAGACTTTATGAATAGGATGGACAGTGGAGTGACCAGAAGTCCTTCGGACATAGCGTGGCTGGAGAAAAGAGTTCATCACCTTAAAGATGAGATGTACATGGTTGAGACTAGGCTTGAAAGAATGCGGTATGAGCACGCTCTCTTAAAAAAGCAACTAAAAGATCTAGAACATAAATAACTGTCTCTCCCTCTCTCTATGTATAATCTTTTTGTATATACATGTATAATGGGATGTGATATGAGTATAGCATTAAAAATCGATAATTCATACCTTGTTGTAAATGAAGAGTTTATGTTATGTCTAAAATAGAACAAATGAGGAATTTGTAATTTAGGAGTTGTTTGGCAGCATTCAGAAGCTGGATGAGGTTCAATAGAGTCAATATTAAAAATCTATGTTTGGTTATTGCCCATGCGGTTATGCTATAAACATCAGTTAATTCCTGAAAGATGTACTTAAACTTGATTTGTCAACAAAATAAAGTTGATATCATAATACTTTTATGGTTTGATTAGTTCCATAAATATAGTGTTATATGGTTTTTGATATATAACACCATAATAACATGGTCTTTAAATATTACGATTTTCTTCACACATGGAAGCAGACATAATTCATTTATTTGGCACATAATAGCAATCAGAGCCGTTCTTTGTTCTTTGGAGAGTGCAAAGAGATCAATTGAGTTGGGCCTCCTAAAGTGATGGGCCTCAAGAAAAAAATTATTTCTCAATATCCCCACCCCCACTCAAAAAGAAAAATAAACATGTTTCATGTTTCAATTTCTAAATAAAAAATCAGGTTTCATGTTTCTATTTCTAAGTTAAAAAAGCACGTCTTTAGTAAAAATAATTGCTAATTTTGATTTCGGTGGCTAATAACCTGTATACGAGTGTTATTTTCAATTTAAATAGAAGATTAATCTTTTAAAAAAATTGTGCGTTTTTCTTTATCAGGGCCTATTTTTATTACGAGAGCCAAGCCTCCAGTTTTATAAGGACGACCCTGATAGCAATACAAGATCTGTTTGTTATCCCATAACAGCAGCTATTAAAAATTTGAAACCAGGTAATTGTTGAGAAAAATAAGTCAGCAAGAGGAAGAAAGATACGATGTTTCATATTTTTGGTTTTTTGACTCATGCTTCATTTTATCGGAGGTGGTAATTTTGGTGAGAAAGAAACACTATAGGGCATGCATGAGTTCCATTTTTTGAGGCAAATAAGAGAAAATAAAAATGTATGCGTCATTAAATATGGTTAACGTAGTTAACAAAGGGGAGATCAGTGTAATTTTGACAAATTTACTGACTCAATCACATATTTACTTAGTTTATAGACCTGTATAAATTTTGCAAATAGTTGAGAGATCTACATAATAAAGTAGATTTTAGTTTAAATACTATTGATACCTTAAAACCGTCCAAGAATAATAACATTAGATTGGATTAAATATAATATTTGATCTTTTAAAACATGGTGTTTAGATTCACACACATTATATGTGAAGAGGTGGAGAATCAAACATATAAGTTAAAATAAAAAGAAAAAAAATATATTTTTAGATATTCTGGGAACCTGACGGTTCAACCTAATATGTCTTTTACTCAAAGTCATTCAAGTTCGAGCTTAATTTAAACCAATTTGCTCAAACCTAAAATGTTTTGGTTTGGGTAATGTATTTAAGATTTCAATGTGTTAACATTAAAATACTTTAAGTAAATCTAATTGTTAATATTTTAAATAATAAAATATAGTTCAAATATTATTTTTTTAACAAAATCTAATTTAATTATACATGTTTTTTTTTTTAATTTTTCAAAAAAATTATGTTCAGTGACCTATTAACCAAACCCATTCATCATCGGGTTGAGTTGCTTCGAATTTCACAATAAAAGTACTATTTTTTTACTCAACTCGACCTAGTTAAGTTTGATTGGATCAAAAAACAGGGTTGGCCAAAACCGACCCAATCCAACCCACAAATAGTTGATTTCTGCTCTTCCTCTTGCACAAAACACTCGCACCCTGCAACGTGACTTAACTCACGCACCTTATAATCTCTGCGTGACTTAAGTCACGCACCACTGAGCCTTTGCGTGAGTTAACTCATGCAAGTTGGCAGGTGGTCAGAACTGAAGAATAGACGTTTTTTTCACTTTGGTCAGGTTTTCAACATTCAATTTCCACGTTTTTAACCACTTTTACACGTTTTTTTACCACATTTATGGTAGATTTGAGAGAGGTTTTTGAGTGATTTGAGATTTTAGATGAGAAATGAGGAAATGAGGTGTTCTGCCTTATTTAAGACAACACGTAGCGTGAGTTAAGCAACGCAGAGTTTAACACTTGCGTTTCTTAACTAGCACATGGCATTTTCGAAATGGCTGCAGGGCGCGAGTGTTCTGTGCTGGTGGAAGAACAGAAATCCAAATAGTCACTACAAATATAATATGAAACAAAAGAAATAATAATAAAATATAATTGTTTGATTTGAATGTCGAGTGTCCTATTTTGATGATGAAATCAATATTTTAATCAATAGAGACGAGTCTAATTGGTTTGATTTTGTTTTGTTTGAACTCAAACATTGAAGAAAATAGATTGAGTCATTTTAACTGGTTTCAATCTTTAGATCTATGAAGGAATTAGATCATTCTCAATTTAGGTAATTATTTTATATGTTCTTTTTCATATTTCTCAAAAGTCCTTCAAATTTGTAACTCTTATTACATACTACGTTCTTAAATATAAGACCCTTTTTTCCAAAATTAACCATTTATAACTATTTGTAATCTAAAAATTTGATTCCCTGTTAATAACATGGAAATGTGAAATTAGGTATGAATAAAACAAGAGAGCTTGGAGATAAACGAGAAAAGAGTTCTATAATTTCAACGATTCGATAAACGGATCATTGGGATACATATAGATCAACAGTATATCCCCTAAAAACGTATAAGAATTTTTTTTTCATAAAGATAAGTAAATTGATAGTAATATTAAATTTGTATGTAATTAATATTATTTTAAAGAAGAGTTGGTTTATATTTGAAATGTTAGTATTTATCGTTGATCGAAGAAAAAGACAGAAATAAGCTTACCATTTCCGGGGTTGAGCAATCACCCTCGTTTTGTTGCGGGAAAGGCAGGTGCCTTTAGGCCAAACTGCCGCACCGGTATTGCCCACCACCTCCAGTTCAGCCCTCGAGATAGCAGAGCCGCCATTTGAATTGTTGGCCGCCATAGACCGACGTTTGAGGTCTGTAATTGTTCCTCTCTCTCTCTCTAGGTTCCATTGAAATGAAAATTCATGATGAATTTTGCAACTTTTTCTAATTCCTGACATTTTTTCCCTTCTGGGTTTTCTCCATTGTTCCTTATGCTTCAGTGTCAATCCAATGGCATCAAAATTATGGGGATGGTTATTGGTATCAATTGGATCTATTCTCTTTGTTGGTTACTTCTTTCTTGCTCTCTTTTCAAAGCTTCTTCCTCCTTCCAATAACCCTTTCACCTCTTCCTTCCAAAATGACTGGTAACGGACTTTTCTATTCTATTCTTTCTTATTTGCAGATTATGTATATACGCTATTTCTATAGCAAAAGATAAAATGAAGTTAAATTGTTGTCATAACTCATCTTTGAAAACTTATGAGTTTATTTAGTGATATAAGTTTTGTGAGATTTTTTGGGAGAACGTATCAAATTGTAAGGGTTTAGGATTTTGGGTTTATTCCTCAAATTTATGAAATAGCAATTTAGTCCCTTAAATTGAATAATGTCGGTAAGTTTGGTCGTTTCGTCAAATTTAACACCAAGATTTTAAATGTTCTGTGTTTGTCTTGATGGAACAAGAGACTATTTAAGTTAATACGTAGGTCTTCATTGGTTTTGATGGAGGGACTAAATTGATTGACCTTCTTCAATGTAAGGGATAATTTATTATTTCGTAAATTTGACGGACTAAATTGCTTGATCATTACAATTTCGAGAACCTAAATGTTGATTTACTCTGAAATTGCATTATATGTTTGTTTGTTTGTTTTGTCTATTTTACAACCTGAACATGTTATAGTGTTGTCTTATTGGGTAATAGTTTATAAATTATAACCAATGTGGTGTCAAATTATTATTATTATTATTTTTGAAGGAAAATGGTGTCAAATTATTATGTTAGGTGATTCTTTTTGTTTTATACAGCTTTGGTGGTAGGGAGAAAAATGAAAGTACTATTTTTTATTTGAGGATAAGCTAAACTATGAAGAAGGACATGGATTTAAATGGTTTGTTAGTGAATATGATTTATGATAGGATGTTGTCATGTTGTTTGAACCGGATAGCCTAACCAAATAGTGAGAAAATACTTCGACTGTTATGCAAATGCTGAAGAAACAATGTTGTCTTAGCAACATTTTAGTGTAGCAGAGTTTGAACAAATTGTTATTTGATACACTATTTAGTACAATGTGTTGTTGAACAGTGGAGCAATATCCCTATAACATAGTGGAATTTGAACAGACCTCTATTTTCCGCAATAGTTGTTAGCTCTTATACCTATGAGCAGCTATGAAACTTTCCATTCCATGAAGTGAATGGTTCAAGTTGTCTCATTTGTCAATATACTTCGAACCCTAGCTAGCTAAGTCAGTTAAATTTTTACATCCCCAATCACCTCTTTAAAAGGATTTCGATGTCTCGAATAGGCTCATATATGTGATTACAAAGGGGACTTTTGTTATCAACATTCAGTGTAGTGAAGTTATCATTTGGAGTCCACACATAAGTCCACCTTTCAATGCTAGGGGTGCAATTTGCCAAGTGCTGGTGCAATGTTGTCAAATAACGGCTAAATCAGCGCTAAAGCGTAGTAGAATTTGAATTTATCATTATTGTTCTACGATATGCTATTTAATACCAGCGCTATGTAGCATAGCGAAATTTGAACAAACCGTTAATTTATGTGATTGGCATCATTGTGCTGGTAACTGGTGTTAGTTAACCGCTTTTTCACATAGCCTGCTATCAGCAGTCTTCCCCTTTTGGAGTTTGGACTATGGGAAAATGAAAATTAAACTTTATGCAAGTGATGAATGATATGGCAATGAAAATCATTTCAGGAACTATACTTTATTATTGTTATTTCTTCTGTAAATGTTATCATCATCAACATTAACATTGCTATTACTCGTACCTCTCCCATAAAAGGAAGGAACCCTCCTTATTTTCCTAACTTGTATTCATTTCATAGGTACTATTGCTGCTTAGTGCCGTTGACTCTGCCTATAATTGTGGTTGCTGTGTACTTCCATTGGCTCAGCATGAAGATGTTCAAGCATGCTTAATGTATCTTCAAACACATTTTGAAAGAATCTACCTGTATACTGTCAGAGAAACAACCATGGTTCTTGCAAAAAAAAATTCGCTAACCCTGCAGGACCAGCATTCGTCTAACCAACTTAAGGATCCGACTTTGTTCAAATTTTCTGTTGCATCCTGCTTTAGTATATGTGTTATACATGACTGATTGTTTGTAAAGATCATTGATGTTTGTTTAACCTTAGAATCTTGGATGTGGGCTACCTTCAGTTTTCATGTCATGTACTGTTTCTATTGAAAGTAGTTATGTATATGAACTTGGTCCTTTTAGAATAAAGGCGTGTTTGGGTAAACAATTGAATAAAACGCTTTCAATAAGTTATTCTTTAAGTTTAATTAAGTCCTTGTTCTTAACCTATTTTGGAGAGCTTATTTAATTAAGCAAGCTAAAATCAGTTTATCAACATGTTAAAGTCTTTATATGGAATTAAACAAGGCAATGACATTGAAACCTTCAACCGTAAGCTGACATTTATATTGCTTTCTTTTGGCAATTCTCAGTCCAAGTATGATTGATTACCTTCGGTTTGTCATGGCTGCTAACATTCTACTCACCATTTTAACTATTACTTTTTCCGGTCATTCTCACTCGCCCTGTGATTTTTTCAAAAATTCCTTTGTGATTTTCGGATTTTAAAATCCGAACTGAGTTTTCCTTTGTTATAGGGTGAAAAAAATGAGTTCTTCACCAATTCGGATTTTATAATCCGAAAACTTCAAAAAACAAGGCGCGTTTCTTGATTTTTTTTCCGGATTATATAATCCAAATACCCCCTAAACACCCTTTTCAAAGGAAAAACAATTCAGATTATATAATCTAAACTGTATCAGAATTCTAAACATGTTTGTAACATATATAGTTATTTTATGGACAATATTAATTTTCCTAACTCTCATCCTTCTCTTTTGGGTCATTGTTATCTGTTTTTAGTCAAAAATCTGGTTTTCGGGTTATTTGATCGGATTGCTCCAAAACTTTCCCAGAAAATCAGAAAGAAAAAAAATCAAGGACTCCTTTAGAAGGAACTTCTTACGAGAGTCCGCCCCTCAAAATCCAAAATTTCATCGTTTAGACCCATTTTTAATTATTTTTAAAAAATTTCATATTAACAGAAAAATCCAAAAAAATTTGCATTAGTTTAATTAATAATATAACATCAATATAATCTTTCTTTAAAAAAAAAACAAACATCATATAATTTTTTTGTGGGTATAATTGGAATAATAAAAAAGTCATTCCCAACATCTTCTCAAAACCCCTATTGTCTTTATATATTACTCTCTCTGTCCCGCAATAGATGACCCATTTAAAAATGTGTAATTTTGACCTAACTTACTTTGACCATATTTTTCTACTAATATACAAAGATAAATAATATCATATAAGATGTCGTTGGATTTGTCTCGATGAATATTTTCAAAATATTAAATTTTCATAATTTTTTCTAATATATTATTCAAGATATTTAAGCTCAAAATTATACATTGGCATGCGTAATAAGGTCAATTGTGTCAAATAGTAAGGGACGGAGAGAGTATATATAGTAGAGAAGTATAGATAATGAGTAGTTTGTGGAGATATTTATGCTAAAATAAATATTAAAAATAAATTAAAAACTTAAATAAAATATTTTGTATAAAATATTTTGTTGATAAGAACAAATAATATATAAAGTTTGTTGAAATATTTATGTCAAATAAAATATTAGTTTTAAAAAATAGAAGAAAAAAAAATGAAAGCGGTAATCTTACAAAATTCTACAAAAACTCCCTCTAAATCTCTCTCGGAATTGAATCCATCTCTTCCTTCAACAACTCGAATCCTCACGCCGCCGCCAGAGTTGCAGCAGCAGGTAATAGTTGTTGTGTTTCTGATTTCTCCAAGTTTTTTGTGAAAGCAAGTAGTTCTCTGGATTGTTATTTTAGAAAGGAGGGTTTTTTGAGAAAGTTTCAAAATCTATGATTTTGATTTGACCCATTAGTTTGTTTGTTTATGATTTTTATTTAACAAGTTCATGTTAATTACGATAAATGCTTAATTATGCGGTTCTATTTTAACAAGTTAAATAATTAGGATAGAAGCTTTTCACTGCCTAATTATGTGGTCTGGCTTGGCACCTATGAAGCACGGACACATGTCCGACACCGACACCTATAATTATACTTAATTATATGATTTTCTCATATTATTAGCGGTGTCAGTGTCGTGTTAGTGTCCGTGTTTCATAGCTTGCCACACATGTGGAATGATTTTCTAGAGAATACCCAGAGGAAAAGCTTTTCCTTTTCATAGCATAGTAGCTCTCTTATGTGCATGCATGACCTTGGTATCTGAAAACTTTTTATGTTGATTTTTTTGTCAAGCTTGGAAGGAGACATGGAGTCTGCTTTAACTATCACCGCTTGCAGCACACAAAGCGGAAAGCGTCGTAAGAATAAACCAACATGTGATGAAGAAGAAGAAGACGACTTATTCTACAAGTTAACTGAATTGCTTATAACTCACATCATCTCTTTTCTCCCAACCAAAGATGCCGTTCGCACTTGTGTCTTTTCTAAACAACGGAAACACCGTTGGACTTTCCTTACCAAACTCTCCTTACATGATCATCATCATGATCATGATCATTCTTCCCCTTCTCCCAACTTTATAAGTTTTGTTACCAGAGCACTGCTTCTTACTCGCGCAGAAACAATTCCCCTTTCCCTCTCTTGTCAATACGACCCATCCCTTCTTGATGCATGGGGTTCGGTATAACGATATTAGACGGAACACTCAAAAATTTCCGAATCCATTCACATTTTAAACTTCCCTTCTCTACATTTGCATCTAATCCTCTTTTCAAAAACACTATATTGTTGGAAAAATTGGAATTACACACTGAGTCAATTTCCCGCATTAAAGTTCCGTCAAAACCTGATATTCATTTTGGAAACCTAAAACATCTCAACTTGTGTCGAATCAAATTTAAGACCGGCTCAACCATATCCCCCGACCATATTGACCTTAGGTTCCCACACCTAACAAAATTTGAGGCTGAAGACTGCTCTTGGTTTCTTGATTCTAGAATGGTCTATGTACATGCGCCTCTACTTCAAAGCATAGACATTCAAAATGGCAGTCACATGTTGTATGGAGAGGACAACTCTGCTATCAATTTTGTAAGTTCTTTGCATCTGCAAAAATTCACTTATGGGGGTTATTATATACCACAAAGCATTTTAACACCGTCCCCATGTTATGCTTATGCTAAAATCCATATAGATAAGGGTCCAGCTTATTTGCCAGATCACTCAATTTTTGGCCTTCTCAGCCAATTCAGTAATGCAAAACGTATCAGATTTCAGGTATTCGGGGTAAGTGTATGATTAAAGTTATTGAGTCGTGTAATACTTGCACTATCTAAGGGTTACACCTTGGTAATTTAATGTATTCATAAAATACTTGTCTCAAATTTCTTTCATGTATTTCATAGGTTTGTTATAATCTATAATCTAAGTTTATTCCTCTATTGCAATATGAATTAGTTTCTTTGTGTTACCCAGGATCTGGCACCACCACCACCATAACTATGCGTATTTTCAATGTTGACGAACTTAGAGGTTTACTACGTTAGTGTTAATGTTCTCTTAGCTTTACTTCAAAAATCACCGGTTCTTAAGATACTAGTTCTCAAGGTTGGTAATTAGTTTTGTTTATCCACTTTTCTTTTTGCTCTTTTTGCGTCTTATTTATACTTTGTTTGATGGCTTATCATCAGGGAATACATGAATTTGCAGAAGAGCGTTTGAATTCTGTTGTTGTGCCAAAGTGTTTCACATCTCTTGAGGATGTGAAATTTGTAGACGTTGATGGAGTCGAGCATGATCTGTTTTTAGCTAAGTTTTTAATGGAAAATTGTATGATGCTACAACAAATGATTTTCTACATTGATAGTCAAAGCCAAAGCACTCAAGATGATGAGGTTTTGAAAGAATATGAGGAGAAGTTGTACTCATTTGGTGGCCTCAATTTAGTTTTTGTTGATTTTTATGAGTACTCTTATGTATTATAGCATTTTAACTAATATACTCTTTTATTGTATTTCGTTGTTTAATACTGATTTTGATAAATTTGCTTTTGAATTTTATTTATTTTGTTGCACTTATGAAATCAATATTTTTTATCTTTTATTTATCATTTAGCATTATGTTAATAGTTAAGAGAGTTGGTGCCCCCCCGTCCCTATCATGATACTGAAAAATATTGCCATGTACTAAAAAAAATTAATGCAAGACATGGTCATAGGGCGCATTAAGGATAGCAATACAAAGATAGATAAATTTGGAAGGAAGGAATACCCACGGTGAAATATAAAGTGATCAGTTAAAATTTGATGCAAGTCATTTGACTTGACTTTGGTGTTAATGAATCATGTCTCTTGTTACAAAGTTATGAAATTAATTTCTAGGTATGAAACGAAACATTTTTGAAATAAACTGACTTCTACTTTTTGCTTTCATTTTCAAGGGAATGGGTGGGAATAAAATACTATTTTAAAGTTGGGAATAAAATTTAAGTAACGAACTATCCATATACCAATGTTTACAAATAATACCATGAAAGTGGTAAATATTAACCAAACGTTATTTTCTTTTTTTAGTATACAAGATTAATCTGCAAATTTAGCACATTTTCGGAAACCTTTTATCCAATTTTCATATTTAGAAATTCTCTTGGTTTGCAATAGTTCAAAGGAAAATTTGAAAATCTTTTCCCAAGAATACAGGTTTGCAATCCAACCCTTAAACCTCAAACCCTTGATACACCGGTTAAATGTCCAGTCCGATTCTCATTATCTTTTGTCATTAATAAACCATGTGACCTCAAACATGCTTCCTCTTTTGTGCGCTAACATTGTGATCCACCATTTTTGCATGATAGTATCAAAGATCAGAGTCTTAAATAAACCTTCAAAAATCTCTAATAAAGCTATCAAATAAACACTCTACAAAATCTCCCAAGATTCTAGCGACCTCTTCATCACCCATTACCTCTCCATATCACAATTGAAGTGTGTAAAACTTAAGTTTACAATATTGAAGAAATTTGTAATAATTAAGTTTACAATTGTGAAGAAAATCATAGAAAACTATTGGAAACATGCTAATATAAGGCTGCGTTTGAATTGACTTATTTTTAAGCTTATGTGAAACAAATTATGCAAACAAATAAGATTTTGTGTATTATCCATAAGCTTGTGTCAAGGTAGAAATTTTTTTTATACAAATAAGTAAGTTTTAATATATTATTCATAAACTTGTCAATGTACTTTATGAAAAAACGACTGAAGCTAATAGAAGTTTATTTATTTTCTAACTACAAAAAGATCTAGTGTCTAATAGTTTGATAAAAGGTCGAGATACTCATTATTCCTTATAGTTTGACTAGCCATCACATAAGCTAAACTAATACATAAAAGCATACAATGGTGCCATTTAGGTTATTAACTTTACCTCCCTTCTCTCTTTGGTAATGTTTGATTAACAGCTTCTAAACCACGTTGGTGAGCATTTTTGGCCAATTGTTGAGGAAAGACTTGATTAATTGCGGCCATAATCTCCCTTACATCCAAACAATTTGAATCAACATGCTTTGTTGCTTCTTTAATAAGCGTTTTCATGAAGTAGTTTACCATAGAGTCCATCATCATCATCATGCCACCTAACTGCAATTCCAAGTCGGGGCACACTTGCTTCCTAATATTAGTAAGTTCCAATTGCCATAAAAAGGAAACTTTGAGTAGCTTATATTTCTTCTTCACCGGTTGGATCTTCATCAAAGCTTACTGGATAATAATTAATGTTACGTATGAGAAAAATAATTTGTGTTGATGAATGAAAAACAAATGGCCTTTTAAATGACCTTACACCATAATTACCACCTCTATTGTCAAAAGCGGCCGCGCCGGGCGCTATAGAGGAAAAATCAAGACCGCAACGCCAGACAACGTCGGCGCATGGCAGAAGTGGAAAGCGGACCTATCAGTAGTAACTCAATAACTTGTAAGGGTTGTATATGATTGGTATTTGCGGTTTTTTATTTTGCATCCCTTTTATTTCATATTATGAATACTTAAAAAAAAATTAAGTAAAGTTTAAGGTATTTTAATATTTCTTTTTTAATAGTATGGTATTTAGTATTAAATTTATGGATCTTACTAACAAGTGCCCTAAGGACATTGTTTAAGGAGCCCACAAAAAGAAATTTTGTCTTGAAAATACAAGTCAAACACATATAAAAGTCATAACTACACAATTTTCATTGCCAAAGTTACTACTTTTGGATGCTTAAACAATACTCTAAGGACACTTGTTAGCATTATCCTAAATGTATTAGTGGCCACACCACCGAAATAGCGCCCGCTATGCACCCGCTCCCACGCCGTGCCAATTTTAGCATTAGCCGCACTGTGTCGCATTAACAACAAAGATTACCACACGAGAAAAGACTAAGGGGGTGTTTGTTTTAAAGAAAGAAATTACACGTGTTTGATAAAAATATATATTTTCTGAGAATGTTTTAGATATTATTATGTAATGAAAAAAATTAAAATGGAAATAAAGGTGAATGATAGTGAGAAAGAGAAGTTATAGTAAGTTGAGAATGTTGCATTTCCTTTATCACTTTTCTAGAAATCAAATTACATACTTTGAAACAAACATACCCTAAGTAAACATGCCTACATTAGTCGACTAAAAGCCACAATTATTAGTTGATAGGATAAAAGATTCATCAGCAGAAAACAAAAGTTAGAAATAAAGAGTACCGGAGTCAAACACATGTCACGACTCACGACACCAATAATTTTGAACACAAATATATCGAATTGCATAAATAATCAATCAACCAATTTATCACAAAAATTAATCAATCATACAAAATACTTAAAACAATAATTACCTTAGTTGTTGTTACAAGAGAAAGAGGTGCCGCTGCTGGTGAAGTTTATTGAGAGTTATGAGTTACGGAGGAGAACTCTTATATATCTTCTTTGCTATATGGGCTTTGCTATGAGAGAAATCAAAGTTGTGTTATTATTGAATGAAAAACAAGTAAGGAATATTTTAGGTGATTAACAAAACAACCTAATTAACAGGATTCATTAGCAGAAAGCAAAAGTTAGAAATAAAATTTGCTTCATCGTTCGTGACATGCATACAAAACCTTTGGGACATTTTATGTTTTACTAAACAAACAAAGGGCTGAATTATCATCTTTTATGTTAGTAAATAAGACCTTAAGGTAAGTGTGATCACCAATATAGAGATAGAAAAAACAAACACCACATAAGACCAATTACCTCAGTGGTTGTTACTTGTTACAAGAGAGGTGTTTGTACTTGTTGGTTTAAAAATAATTTAGCTTTACTTTTCCCATCCTATTATATACTCGCGCGCCCTATTATTTATTTTTCTTCCTAAAGTACCCATGTTCGGATTATATAATCCGGAACAGATCGTTAGGTATTTTTAGATTTTCGAATCTGAAATAGAAACTATAGAAAATCTGTGTTGTATTAGTTGTTGTGCATGTTGTTCATTGTTGATATTTTAATGTTGGAATTAAAATATGCCGAGTGAGGGAAAAGGCAGAGAAGCAAAAGTTGAAGTTAAGGTAAATCAACTATGAAAAAGAAATGGTTAGAAGAGATAATCCTAGCAATAAGCAATAGAAATTTACCAAGAGTAGAGTTAGTATCTTTTCAGTTGGTATTATTGGAGGGATAGAATGATAAAGAATAAGGAAAAGCAAAACACAATGTCATAATTTTGTTTTCGTTTGGAATGTTCAATGTAATTTAGTTTTGATACACATTCTGCATATTCTCATGATGACATTCTTTTATCTTGATATTGAAGATTTTAATTTGAAGTTGTGAAATGTTGCTTTCAAAGTAGCTATGAGTCATTTAGTGTTGCATTTCAGGCTAAGCTTGGTCAATTATTATTACAATTTGGAGTGTATATTTGAGTCATTTAAGCATATAATGATCAAGAGCATGTGCATACATTACTAGAAAAACAACTTAATGTTTAACCAAATTAGGTGATGCATTGTAGCCAACTGAATGCAGGTTCAGTTTTTCATAAAGAAAGCCAAGGAGCTTGCCCTTTTTAAAGCCAAAATTATATCCAATAATAAATGTTAAGTTTTTTGTTACAGTACTTTTGAGATTTATACCATCTATGATTCCTCCTTTTGATTCACTAGCCTCTGTTAAGTTTTCTTATATAGAGTCAAGTAGTCAACCAATGATACTATCAAAAACTTTGAAACTCAATTTATGCTAAAAACACTATCTTTACAACTTACAAGGGATTCAACTCCTCTACCGTAAACAATTTACGTTATAGTACAAAGTGGTTAATATCAATCATTAATTAACAAATCAAAACTAAATACCATAGGTACATCACAAGCAGACATATATTTTTCCTCAAAAAAAAAAAAGTAGACATATATTTATTGTTAGATGGTTTTAAACTAGTTTTAATATCCCTAAAAAAAAAAAACTAGTTTTAATAATTGAGTTTAACTTTTGCAAAAAAGATAATAATAAAGTTAAACATTATTATATATAGTTAATCCTTTGCAAAAATAATAAAATATAGTTAACTAAAAAGCGTATGAATGAGTTGATAGGACTTTCATCTAATTTAGGTTATACTAGATCGCGCTCCTGTGCTTCGTACGGGTCAATGATGAGCACAATAAATTAAAAGCAGCTTAAATTTGAAATATCATCATTTTTTTAACTAAAGTCAAAGTCTACCATGTAGCCTTTATGTATATAGTGTGGCGATAAAGGTGCATAGAATAGTGCATATATTTATGTTTAGATGTAGCCTTTATGTAACAGTTTTTTTCAATATGAATTCTGTGTTTCAGCAGCACTCTCTCATTTTTGTCATGTAATATTCACTCCAAATTAGTGGGCAGTATTTATTTCAAATATTAGATTTAGTGGGAGCAACACAGAGTAGCATAGCACATTGAAGTATATAAATTAAAGACATATGTTTTGAGATTGAGATGATGAGTTCCAATTCAAAAAAAAATAAAAAATGATGAGTTTAAGTTTAGTAGGCAAACGGTTACCTACCTAAAACTTTTTTATTTTAACAAAATATAAAAATAAAACTTAAAAAGCATGTAGAAATAAAATCCTAGCACACTTCGTGATAATAGCGGTCGCTATATATAGCACTGCTCTTTTTTTTTATGGTTGCATAAGAATGCATCAAAGATTTGGATAATAATAAGATTTGCATAATAATTTTCATATAAGAAACTTTGATACAAATGACATGGTTTGATTACAACTTCTAGACATAACTTTTTTTGTTAACTTGAAATATTGTCGTTTTTCTAACTAAAGTCAAAATCTACCGTGTAGCTTTTATGTATAGGGTGGCGATAAATGTGCATAAAACAATGCACCTATCTATGCCTGGATGTAGCCTTTATGTATAGGGTGACAACAAAATCATTGTTTTCTTATCTAGGCCAACAAAATCTTTTTATTATTGCTTAAAAATGCATCATAAGATTTGGTAATAATTAGATCTCTTGTTACTAATAATTGCAACTTCTATGTCTAGAAATGTATAGAAATGTCACATTGGCCTGCATTTTAGCGCCTATGTGGGAACATTTTAGTAAAAAATCATGGCCAAACCTAAGGTTTTTCTAGGGTTTGCTTGCAACATTACCTTACATTTGTATATAAGATAAGATAATGATTTTGAAACTTCTTTATGTAGAAGTGTTAAAACTATCGCACAGAACTTTGCTGCCCATACGATCTTATTCTACTGAAGAATTGCGAACCTGCTTTATGCCAACAACCAAGAAATAAAATAAAAACATGTTGATATAGTCCACACACACTCCCACCCCCCATAAATTTTAGAGGTTATATTTGAACCTATCTCATAAATATTTATATTAAGTTATAACATGCTGATTAGTGGTTACTGATTTTAGCTTACTCAAATAAGCTCTTTAAGATAGTTTATGAATGATCATTAATTAACTTATAGAATAACTTATTGAATAGGCACTTAACAAAATTGTTTACCCTTTATTCTAAAAGGACTAAGTACATATATATAACTGCTGTCAATAGAAATAGTACATGACATGAGAAGCGAAGGTAGCCCGCATGCAAGGTTCGAAGGTAATACATACATTAATGATTTGTACCTAATTGTTTGTGACCTATTTAATTAAACAGTGATATGATGAGTAGATATATTTGATGAATGCCTTGTGTTATTGATACGACAACTTTTAAGACAACTAAAATTTTACAAAGAAAATGAGATATTGACACAAAAATCAAAATAATAGAGAAAGAAAGTAAAAAGATAATGTAAATATAAAAGAGAAAGTTGTCATACATGGTTAGAGTGTATATATGTGATTAAAGTACTCGTAGAGTAATTTGTCTTGATAACAATTTTTTTTCACCAACAATTACATTATTATATTGTTTATTATGTGTTTAATGAATTGGGGTCCTCATTTTAAGATTTTCTATTTATATTCCAAATCCAAAGTTGTCTAACTTATTCATATAAAATTAAGAAAGTTGTGTAATTTTTATTAGTATTTTAAAGACCAAATTAATTCAATGATGTTTTTATAATTGTTCACCTTGGTTGGTGCAAAACAGACAAAACAATGAAACTTATTTCTTTAGTTGTGTAATTTTTATTAGTAATTGAAAGACCAAATTAATTCAATTATGTTTTTATAATTGGTCACCTTGGTTGGTGCAACACAGTCAAAACAATCACACTTATTTTTTAGTTGTGTAATTTTACATTGGTCTTCTTTGCCCATTCTATTTTAATGTTCTCTCCTGTCCAATTTAGAGTCATAATACACTTCTATTCTATTGTTGTTTCCCCCTCTCAACATGGTGGAGGAAACCACTAATTCCACTTATGATAGAGAAGCTGAAGTGAAAGCTTTTGATGATTCAAAAGTAGGTGTCAAAGGTTTGGTGGAGTCTGGGGTGTCGAAGATTCCACGCATGTTCCATACTGGGAAGTTGGAAATCTCCAAAAACTCAGGTAATGAGTCCAAGTTAAGTATTCCTATCGTAGACCTCAAAGACATACACAACATTAATCCAGCTCGACGTGTAGAGGTAATTGGCCAAATTCAAAGTGCATGCCATGAGTGGGGATTTTTTCAGATAATTAATCATGAAATTCCCATTAATGTATTGGATGAAATGATTGATGGAATTAGTAAGTTTCACGAACAAGATGCTAATGTAAGAAAAGAGTTTTATACGCGGGATTTGAACAAAAAAGTTATGTATTACTCTAATGTACTCTTGTTTAGTGGAAAACCTGCTAATTGGAGAGATACATTTGGTTTTGCTATTGCTCCTCATCCATTCAAACCAGATGAAGTGCCACCAATATGCAGGTAATGAACTCATTATTAATTTTGATTCTCACTCTCAAAATCATAATCAAATTTAATTGTATATCTAGGCCTCTCCTCTCATGGAATCATGATCAAAAGTGCATTTCAGTAACAAATCATGTACATTTGAATTATTATAGTCACTGATGGATTGATTGCATCCTTGCAGAGATATTGTGATTGAATATTCACAGAAAATAAAGAATTTGGGTTTCAAAATCTTTGAGTTGTTGTCGGAGGCACTAGGATTTAACCCTTCTTACCTTAAAGAGTTTGGTTGTGCCGAAGGACTATTTACTTTGGGTCACTTCTATCCACCATGCCCTGAACCTGAATTAACTATGGGCTCGACCAAGCATACTGATAGTACTTTCATGACATTACTTCTACAAGACCAACTTGGTGGTCTTCAAGTTCTTCATGAGGATAAATGGGTCAACGTTCCTCCGGTACATGGAGCTCTTGTTGTAAACATAGGAGATCTTCTACAGGTAAATATTCTATAAGGCAGTCCAATCGCTTGTTTAGGTCTACCAACAAAAAATTTAGTATTAAAGAAACTCCTTCTATGATTAGTTAGCCTAGTCTTGAAGAATGAAGTTTATCATTGCTCGAGCGAATACCACATTTATTTTTGTAAAACCCCTAATTTTGAAAAGGCATCGCATAAAATTCTACTTTAAGCTTAAAAATATGTTATGGCAGCCATAAGATTCAAAACAATATTCAGTAAAAGGTTCTATTATTTTGATTGAACTCTTAATAATTATATAAAAACTGAGTAAGGCTTGTAGAAAGTATTCCCTTACTATGCCATAAGATTTACAACTATGCTCAAATAATAAATTTATCGTTAACAAATCATACTTGCAATATAACAACAAAACTATATAAAAAGGCCAAAAAAAAAGAGGTTGCCAATTCAAAATCTGCAAAATTCATACATGTTATATCTACTTAAGGAATTGAGTGCAAGATTATCAATAGTAATCACATTCATATGTCATTTTTACATATTATTTAACCATGTGTATTTGTGTATCAAAAACTTGAGTCTTAGAATGTGATTATAGTGAACTGCAATTGTTGGCTAGAAACCATTTCTTAAAACAAAATCATTGATTTCTTCATCATTGAAAGTTTGTGGTAATAGTTTTATCATTTTTTTATACTCTTGCAGCTTATCACAAATGACAAGTTTGTAAGTGTTTTTCACCGAGTCTTATCACAAAACATAGGCCCGAGAATTTCTGTAGCGAGCTTCTTTCTGAATTCTCATGACCCAATTGAAGGTACATCAAAGGTTTATGGTCCTATTAAGGAGCTGCTTTCAGAAGAAAATCCACCAATCTACAAAGACATTACCATAAAAGATTTCTTGGCGCATTTTTATGCAGAAGGCCTTAATGGAAAATCTTCCTTGGAGCCCTTCAAGTTATGAATTCAACAAGTGAATGCACTTTTGATATAAAGCCATGTTTTCAGCTATAAGTGTGCTCTATATGTATCAAGTTTCTAAGACTGAAATAATTGAATTATCCATGTTTGTTGACATTTTCTGAAATATTTGGAATGAACTACAAAATTATAACCAAGAACTTCTAAACTAGAGGAAGTATGTGACTAAATTTTTACATATATGATGAGGTCAGATAAATTAATAAGTATCACTAATTTTGACACAGTAATTAATTTGTGTAGCAACTTCATGGTGAGAAAATATGGGATTGGAGACAAATTAGAGTATGTTGGTCATATTCGATGGTTCTAGTACTGCAGTGACTGTCTAGAAGATTTTCATACAGTCTTTTTTAACTCTTGGCTAGCTTACAACCTATAAGATATACCATTTAAGAAAGTCTGATACCTTCCTCAGACATAGAAACCTCAAGTCTGAGGATGCAATTCAAAGGTCTTAATATAAAAGTGTCCATCCAAATAAGCCTTAACAAAATTAATTTTTTTAGTGTGTTTTGTTGTAAGGCAGTATAAACTACTCCATGCGATCCTAAATATAAGAAAAAGTTGGGTTAATATAAGTCGATGCATTTGGTCTAAATTTTGGGCCTAATAAATCTTTTTTTGTTGATCAAACTTTCTCTTATATCTAAGATTCGATGCAGATAAAATGGTGAGTTGAATGTTAACAGCCTTGACAAACCGAAAGTAATCATACTTGGACTGAGAATTGCCAAAAGAAAGCAATGTAAATGTCAGCTTACTGTTGATGGTTTCGATGTCATTGTCTTGCTTAAGTCCATAGAAAGACTTTAGCTTGTTGATAAACTGATTTTAGCTTAATTAAATAAGCTCTCCAAAATAGGTTAAGAATGAGGACTTAATTAAACTCACAAAATAACTTATTGAAAGCGTTTTATTCAATTGCTTACCCAAACACACCTTTATTCTAAAAGGACTAAGTTCATAAACATAACTACTTTCAATAGAAATAGTACATGACATGAAAACCGAAGGTAGCCCACATTCAAGATTCTAACGTAAAACAAACATTAATGATTTTTACGAACAACCAATCATGTATACACATATATTAAAGCAGGATGCAACAGAAAATTTGAACAAAGTCAGATCCTTAAGTTGGTTAGACGAATGCTGGTCCTGCAGGGCTAGCGAAAAAAATCTGCAATAACCATGGTTGTTTCTCTGACTGTATATAAGATAAGTTAAGCATGCTTGAACATCTTCATGCTGAGCCAATGGAAGTACACAGCAACCACAAATCCACAATTATAGGGAGAGTCAATGGCACTAAGATGCAACAGTACCTATGAAATGAATACACGTCAGGAAAATAAGGAGGGTTCCTTCCTTTTATGGGAGAGGTACGAGTAATAGCAATGTTAATGTCGATGATGATAACATTTACAGAATAAATAACAATAATAAAGTATAGTTCCTGAAATGATTTTCATTTCCATATCATTCATCACTTGCATAAAGTTTAATTTTCATTTCCCCATAGTCCAAACTCCAAAAGGGGGAGATTGGTGATAGCAGGCAGCACAATGATGCCAATCGCAGATCACATCAAGTAACGGTTTGTTCAAATTTCGCTATGCTACATAGCGCTATAGCGCTGCCGCCACCACCGTCATTTGACAACACTTTGTACTAAATAGCATATCGTAGAACAATAATGATGTTATGAAACATGGCATCCATGGATGAAGGAGAGAAAAGCTATGAAATTGTTGTATTGATAGTAAAATGTGATATTACAAAATAAGGAAGTTATTCCACTAATGGGGTTGTTACAACTATATATACTACTACTTCACTAACTAACTAGTATCTAACATATATCTCTAATAAATGATAAATTCAAATTCTACTGCGCTTTAACGCTGATATAGCCACCAGCACTTGGCAAATTGCACCCCTAACATTGAAAGGTGGACTTATGCGTGGACTCCAAATGATGACTTCACTACACTGAATGTTGATAACAAAAGTCCCCTTTGTAATCACATACATGAGCCTATTCGAGACATCGAAATCCTTTTAAAGAGGTGATTGGGGATGTAAAAATTTAACTGACTTAGCTAGCTAGGGTTTGAAGTATATTGACAAATGAGACAACTTGAACCATTCACTTCATGGAATGGAAAGTTTCATAGCTGCTTATAGGCATAAGCATTAACAATCTACTATACAATAAACAAAGAAAAACAACAGGAAGAAATTATTTTCACCTTTTCTCATTTGTACAATGTTGTCAATTGCGGAAAATAGTGGTTTGTTCAAATTCCACTATGTTATAGGGATATTGCTCCACTGTTCAACAACACATTGTACTAAATAGTGTATCACACAACAATTTGTTCAAACTCTGCTACGCTAAAATGTTGCTATAACTGTTATTTGACAACATTGTTTCTTCAGCATTTTTCTCATTTGTACGACATAAATATAACAATCGAAGTATTTTCTCACTATTTGGTTAGGCTATATGGTTCAAACAACATCACAACATCCTATCGTAAATCATCATATTCACTAACAAACCATTTAAATCCTTCTTCATAGTTTAGCTTATCCTCAAATAAAAAATAGTACTTTCATTTTTCTCCCTACCACCAAAGCTGTATAAAACAAAAAGAATCACCTAACATAATAATTTGACAACATTTTCCTTCAAAAATAATAATAATAATAATTTGACACCACATTGTTTATAATTTATAAACTATTACCCAATAAGACAACACTATATAACATGTTCAGGTTGTAAAATAGACAAAACAAACAAACAAACATATAATGCAATTTCAGAGTAAATCAACATTTAGGTTCTCTGAAATTGTAACGATCAAGCAATTTAGTCCGTCAAATTTACGAAATAATTAACCCTTACGTTGAAGAAGGTCAATCAATTTAGTCCCTCCATCGAAACCAATGAAAGACCTACGTAGTGACTTAAATAGTCTCTTGTTCCATCAAGACAAACACAAAAAATTTAAAATCTTGGTGTTAAATTTGACAAAACAACCAAACTTACGGACATTATTCAATTTAAGGTACTAAATTGTTATTTCATAAATTTGAGGAATAAACCCAAAATCCTAAACCCTTATAAATCTCAAAAGTACTGTAACTAAAAACTTAACATTTATTATTGGATATAATTTTGGCTTTAGAAAAGACAAGCTCCTTGGCTTTCTTCATGAAAAACTGAACCTGCATTCAGTTGGTCGCAATGCATCTCACCTGGTTTGGTTAAACATTACAAGTTTCACATGCTTTTGTTGTTTTTCTAGTAATGTATATACATGCTCTTGATCATCATATGCTTAAATGACTCAAATATACACTACAAATTATAATAATAACTAACCAAGCTTAGCCTGGATTGTAAAAGTAAAACTAAATGACTCATAGTTAATTATGATTCTCCATTTATTGTAATTATGCTATAAGTAATTAGTATTTATGTGTAATTATTTCTTGTGTTTCTTTGTCTCCAATCCTATAATATAAATAGGATCACCTACTTGTACTTGAAATATACAATAAAATACAAATGTTCTTTTATATCTTTTTGAGTTTCTACTGAAAGCAACATTTCACAACTTTAAATTGAAATCTTCAACATCAAGAGAGGAGAATGTCATCATGAGAACATGCAGAATGTCATGTCATAGCTTGATTGCTGTATCAAAACTAAATTACATGGAACATTCCAAATGAAAACAAAAATTATGACATTGTGCTTGTTTTTCCTTATTTTGCATCCATTCTATCCCTCCAATACTCCTTTCCAACTGAAAAGATACTATCTCTACTCTACCTGTCTTTTCCTACTCTTTTGGTACATTTCTTTGCAATCTAAATATTCATATGATATTATATATATTGAGAAATAGCAGTGGAATATATCAAATCGTTTCTATTGCTTATTGCTAGGATTATCTCTTCTAACCCACTGTTGTTGGACCGATTTTCTTGGATGTCTTGCAGTTGAACTAGAATGATGGCCGTTTCTTGGTCTATTCCTTCTTGTACCGGTATTCCTGTTACCACTTGAACTAGGCCCATTTGAGGTCCCGCCGACATGTCTTCCTGACCCAACTGCAGGTGGATCTCTTTCTTGTTGTTCAATCTCGTCAGGTTCCTTGGTTGACGTGGGCGCTGCAACCGGTTGTTGAAGATACATACCAGGCAATATTACTATATCTTTTTTAGGTTCAATCAAACCATTGTTCTCCTTCTGTAAACTTAAGATGGCTTCAAACCTTTGTTTTCTGATGATCTCATTCTCCGATTGAAGGATTTTTTCATCATTATCGACTTCATCGTTATTCAAACTCTGAATTCCAACAGAAAACAGGGATTAACTTCAATAGTAACATAAAATATACTAATTTTGAAAACATGAATATTATGCTTCAATTCTTCAACCAATTTTTGCCTCAATATCAAGTTTTCAGTGTTAACACAATCCATACATTCCAAACATGAACCCTACGAGACTACAACTAAAATCAACTCTCGGCTTTAAGACTTCTTATAATCTAAAATTTCTACGAGATAGGAAAAACATCACTTTTGTTTTCAACAATACAACTTACAAGGAACATCCTTTGCATATATATATATGTTTGTTTTTTCAATTATTCCATTCTACAACCTCAATATTAGATTCAATGCATTAAAGGGCAGCCAGGTGCTATAATGTTTATGCTATGTGTGGGGTCCAAGGAAGCAGTTAGAAACACCATGTAAGAAAAAAAATTAACAGGTCAAAATAACTGAAATAATATTACATACCAAACAAGCAGAAACCAATAATGAAATTTTTATTTACATTTCATGCTAAATAACTTACCACTCTGGAAGAATGTGAGCCAACTAGGTCAAGCACATGGTCCAAATCTTTGGCATGAAAAGGCTTGCGACAGACAGGGCAGTTTCCAACACCCTCTTCCAATTTTTCACGATTACCTAATAATAATACCACAGAAATTCCTCATGAAAAAATATTATTCTATGTATTTGCATGGTATTTACTAAGGTTGCAATAAAGCATGACGATAAAGGCAGATTTTCCACAGTGAGAATAGAATATAAAGCTACTATCCTAGGAAAAGATAAGTGGTAAACAACAATATCAAATTTTGGGCAATTGAAATAAATCTGTGAAGAGTTCCAAGTAATGAAGTTGAACCATTAGAACCTATAGAAGATTTCCAAAATCTTCATTCTTAAAAGAAAATGGAAAATTATGAAAGTATTTAAGAGCCAACATTGTTATATGAAGATGTTCAGACACAGAATATTATATTATTAGTCCTTCAAGCTTCTATATATTAACTGTACAAAAGAATAATTTCATACTGAATACTACATTTACACTTGTCGTCAAAAGTAACTTTACAATTATACATACCCCGGCTACGATTAGCAGTTGCATTATCTGAATTGGGAGAGCTTGTTTGTTTAGAACTTTCAATCCAATTCCACCATCTAATGATACATTCACTGACAATTATTATGGACACAAATTGGAAGGAAAAATTAGATATTGAAAATGCAATGTTAAACCAATATAAAGTTAACTTCATAGAGGTTCTAAAAAAAATCAAATATAATGAAAGAATTGAACATCGAAGGATAAAATTGACAGGAGCCCACCTGTGAAAACAATGAAAGCAAGACATTAACTTCATAAAAGGCAAGGTTTCACTTTGGTGATCTTCTGTGACCAAAGGGAATAAACACAACGGGCAATCACCATCAGGATGATTCATAGATGAGAGTTTCTCTACCGCTTCCTTCAAATATATTTCAATAATCAATTATCGATCATTATTGCACAAAAATTTATATTTGACATGCTAAATGTATTTTCCAGGTCCACAACTTCCATGCTATCCAAAGTGTTAATAAAACTATAAAGCAAAAAATTATGCATTACACCAGAAACATATAAGTAGGAAGTTACATGAAGTGACTATAAATGAATGAATCTGCACTCCCACAAGATTAAGTAGCATTTCAATTGTTGATATTCTTCATCTATGTCTTCTAACCTAAAATTCATTTTACTTGGCAACTTTGGAAGCATATTAACTCATTTAGAAGGATAAATATAACCTAAAATACTTGAGGAAAGGAACATCGCACGTTAAAGGTAGATAGAGGATCAACTATTGGAGTTAACTAATTTTTTGTGTAACAACTTAATTAAGTACTTATGTATAAGTGTTTATGTATAACCTATTTCGATAACACAAGACCGAATAAAGTCAAACTGTTTTCATATAAGCTATAAGTTGTTTTCACAAGCTATCCTGGAAAACTTATGGAAATAAATTGAAAGCATGTTATGAACAAGTCATAAGTTGTTTCCATAAGTTCTTCCAAACAGTCTCACACAGGTTTTATGCCAGTAGATAAACTCAATAGTGTTAAGAGTCCCACATCGGATAGGTGATGGCCTGACAATGTGTTTATAAGTGGGGGCAATCCCCACCTCACAAGCCGGTTTTGTGTGGTTGTGTTAGGCCCAACCACGATTTCTAAGATGGTATCAAAGCCTCTCCAAGATCCATTGGGCCACCTGCTATCAGGTTTCCGCTATCAGGCCACCCACCATTTATGTCCACGAACCAAGCCCAATAGTGCTAGTCGTGAAGGGGTGTGTTAAGAGTCTCACATCGGATAGGTGATGGCCTGACAATGTCTTTATAAGATGCCCTAACTATAGATTATATGATTATCGACAAACAGGGACATACAAATATGAAGTAAAAGCATGGCTATTATTGTTTCAAATGATGCATCTTTATCATAAATAAAGCAATAATTTGATTACCTCACAAAGAGCTACAAGCATTAAGCCAGGGGAAAGCTCGTTGGCTTTACTTTCTATGTGATTCAATAAATGCTTTTGTCTGTGTTGGTCCAAACCCTTGCAATCCACAAGAGCAACAAAAGGTGGTTCTTTTGGATACTATAACAAAAGAAAGAAGGAAAAAAGTACATAAGCTCGTGCCAAGTAATTTAGATATGAGATTCAATTCAACAATCACATATTGAACATAGACCCTGTTTAGAAAAACAACTTAATTTGCAGCTTATAGCGCTTATGTCAAGTGCTTATGTATATGCTATTTCTATAACAAAAGATAAAATAAGGTTAAATTGTTTTCACATAAGCTATAAGCGGTTTTCAAAAGCTTATAACATGGGCATAGTTTGGGTAAACAACTTATTTGCAACTTATAACACAAAAATAAGCTGAAAATAGGTTATAACACGGGCTTTCTTTGGATAAACTTATTTGCAACTCATAGCACAAGCGCTTATCATGGTAAGTGTTTCTGTATAAGCTACTGCTATAGCAAAAGCTCAATAAAATTTCTTATAAGCTGTTTACATACACTATCTCAGAGAATTTCTGTATAAGCTACTGCTATAGCAAAAGCTCAATAAAAAATTTTATAAGCTGTTTACATACACTATCTCAGAGAACTTATGAAAATTAGCTAAAAACAGCTTATGAACAATGTTATAAGCTGTTTTCACAAAACAATCTCACAAAACTTATACCAGTAGATAAACTCAAATAAGATAACCTATATCCATAAGTCCTCTCAAAGTGCTTATAGAAGTAGATAAGCTCAAACAAGCCAGTATAATGTGATAAGTTGCTTTCAAAAGTTCTCTCAAGAGTGCTTATGCCAGTAATTAACCTCAAATAACTCAATAAAATGCAAACAATAATACTCTAACATACCTTTGGTGTTGCTTTAACCTCAAGAACAATTTCTACAAACTGCAGAGAAAGATAATAATAAAAAAATAAACTTTTTGATTTGGGGGTGAATGAATTATTGAATATTACGAAATTGAGATAAAGGGTCATCGAAAATTGAATAACCTGATCATAGGAAACATCAGCGGTTCGGGGTTTGAGGGATAAATGGAAGTGAGGAGGAATGGAAGAGAGAATGACACAATCAGTTTCATAAACAGCTTTCATAGCTTCAACTTCTTCACCTACTTCTTCTTCATCTTCTTCGTAATCCATTGTTCTCTTATTTCTGAATTATCAACAGAAAGAGAAAGTGGAAATTAACGTCTATGCGGCTGTCAACCGAGTTATATAGACAGTTTTATATTCAAAGTATATTTTGGTTATAGGGCAACAATAATTGATTTTGAAATGAGTTGAAAATAAAGTAATTTGTATTTGAATACATATATGAAAAGTGAGTTGAATTTTACATTTGCGTGTATAAATCAATTTTAGAATCAAAAGTTACAAATTCTAACGTCAAGTATAATCAATTTTGCTCATTCTTACATTTGTCAGTTTTGCGAGAATGAGATAGGCTCATGTTTCAACACATGCAAATAATACAAAGTCGTCAGAAGAGATACATAATATATAACAAAGCGAGTCATCACGATCTTATAAAATGAGTAAAATATTATAATTCAAATACATGTGACATTAACGACATGTGCCTAAACAACATAACACATAACCACCTAAATATTTTTTTGATGCATTATAATCATCAACTACTCAGATTCGTCTAACTTTTGGTTGACATAGAAAGAGAAGTCACCTCTTGATAGAACAAGTATGTTTGAAGAACAATTATATGTAATGTGTGTATCAATGTGTAGAACATACTTTTAGTATTGAACTCAATCATAGCGTTGTTAGAAGCAAAGAAAATTTCATTATTCCTCTGAACTTGTTTGTTCAATGGGAATGTTGCAATTTGGATGGGATGATTCGTAGGGTTTTTGGCGATTTGACATGCAACAATTTAGGTGAATTGACAATCCAGGAATGAAATCATTTTAAATGATGTGAGAAGAGTGGAGGATACGACAGAGGAATCAAAGTGTTATCTTGACATTGAAGTTTGAGTAAACTAAAATTTCCAACGTGTTTGTATTATGAATAGTGTTGAAATTCGAAAGATTGTTTATCAAGATAGTGGTGGGGTAAGGGAGCTTGGTGCTTATGGTTTAGGTTTTGTCATTGATATGGTGGAGTAGGGTGGATTTTTATCATACTATGAACTAGAGTGTTGCTTCCGTTTGTTGTTGTTTTTTGTTTAATATGGGAGTGGTGCGGTTATGTCCCCAAAGGCAGTGTGGTGGTCCTGTTTTTGTACATTCGACCTTATCGGGGAGGACATGTTTTGGTCAGGCCCATCTTGTATTGTATTTTCTTTGCATCAATCTATACTTCTTGTATGGTTAAGTTGCTTAAGAAATTTTGCTGATTAAAAAAGAATCTAAGAGAAGCATATTTTTTTAGTTTACCCTAATGGTAAAACAATTACTCTGCACCAAAGAAATGGAACATTGTTGCGTATGAAGAAAAACAATTGATCTAGACTGAAGAAGCTTAACGTCTCTTTTTCCTATGTTCTTTATTTCGTTTGATTGTCGTTCTTTGTCTGATTTGAAGAACAGTACTGGATCATCTATTCGATGCCTCAAATAGTTGAATTATCTAATTGAAGAACTAGATTATATTGTTTGGTCGGTAGAACCAATTTCTCTGAAGAACTTTGAAGCAAGTCTTAACCAAAGATGCACAAATACCTTGAATATAACATTTCAAAATTCTTTTATAAAGAATCATTTTTGAAATCATCGTAGTTACCTCACCTAATACAAGTAGTACATTAGCACAAGTTACACATGAAAATAATGACAAAATAATAAAAGTTATGTGTGACATTACTAGCAAATAGCACAAACTCTTCAACAATCACATTTTGAAAAAAGATTATATAAGGTCTATTTGTGACTTTCACATCCTATTTTCTAAAGAAATATCTTATAATCGCAAACACTATCGTTCCAACTAAGTGAAGACCTAATTAACGCATAGTCCAAAAAATTCAAATACAACTACATTTAAATAGGTTCATATAAACTAAGTTGAAGCACATTTACATAAACTTACTTCAAGTACCACTTATACGTTCTTGTCAAAAAAAAAAGAAGTACATTTACCTAAATCAAGCACGTGCAATCTCAAATTCAGTAAGTTTATGCTAAGGGTATTTTGGGAAATATATTTAAATATTTTGAGTTTGAGGTTGTACCTAGGAAAAACATGGGTGTCTTGTTTTTTGAAGTGGAAAAAGGTTAAAAAACATTACAAAATCCTGTTCCTATCTCTGTTGTGGATTGAGGAAGGATGATGGGTGCTATCAGTATCATGGCTTTACCACTCGTCATCTCCGTTTTCAAACCTCTCTCCACCACCACCCGCCTCCACTCTACACTCTTACGCCGCCGTCGTTTCACTACCACTACTCTCTCCGCCACCATTTCACCTTCAACTTCTCTCTCTCAAAACTCTTCTACTTCTTCTTCTACACACTCCAACAATTCTTCTCCTCACAACCATTCATCTCTCACTTTTCAGCAAGCCATTCAACGCCTTCAGGTCTTAAACATTCAACAATCCCACTTCACCATTTTTTTTTCTTTTTCATTTTAATAATTTGCAGTAAATTTTGTGTTTTCTGAAGTCTGTGACCACTAAATTTCAAAAGGGTCATTTTATATTTCGCTTTTGAAGTTAAAAAACTAATCTTTTATTGTTGTTGTTGTAGGAATATTGGGCTTCTGTTGGATGTTCTATCATGCAATGCAGCAATACAGAGGTAACTAACTAACTAACTTGCTGAATCCTCATTCATCTATTCAATTGTATTCTAAACTAGCTGTTTCTTTATTGTCATTAGTGCTTACTTGATAGAATATTATAGTATAGTTTTGTTTGATTTTGTTATGCATCATAGTTAATCTCATGTAATGGTAAAATGCTCTTATTGTCTCTGTTTTTTGTTATGATTATTGTTGTTACTGCTACTACTATGACTCTATTTGGATAGACAACTTAATTAAGTTCTTATATCATTAGTGCTTATCATATAAGTGCTTATGTGTAAGTTGTTTCTATAAAGAATGATAAAATAAAGGCAAAAATTTTCATATAAGCTTTAAGTTGTTTCATAAGCTATCCTGGAGACATTATGGAAATAGCGAAAAACAACTTAAATAATAGAACATCCAAACAAACCCTACCGCTGCTGCTGAATTTTTTTTGTTTTAAAGTTGTTTTAATGTGCTGCAAGAGGCATGGCTTTTAATTTTGATCTTCAAATGCTGTTCTAAAAATTTTGATCTTCAGCATGTTGGCTATATTTACTACTTTGTACTTGTGTTATAATTTTCTTTGATATATTTTTCTTTTGGCTATGTTGAGCAGGTTGGAGCTGGGACTATGAATCCTCTTACATATTTAAGGGTTCTTGGTCCAGAACCATGGAATGTTGCGTAAGTATGTTTTAGATGTAAGTTCATTGGTTTGTGCATTGATTTTCCAAAAATATCCATTTGGTTGAATCAAAGAAGTTTCCTGGGATAAAGTTTTGGAAATGAATGAATGTCTCCTTTCCCTCCTAATAAAATGGACTAAAAGTTAGAAGAAATGTGTATGTCCTGTTAGATGATAAGAAGATATCTTATAATATCTTGATATTACCGTTAAGAGTCCCACATTGGAAGTGATATGGCCTGAACAAGTGTTTATAAGTGGGGATAATCCTCATATTACAAGCCGGTTTTAGGGGCTGTGTTAGCCATCCAGTATGTCCTAATCTAATTGCTTACAGGCAATTGAATCGGAATATACAACGAAATAAGGAAACCAGGGAATCTCAACAATGTCTTTAGGAGAAAAACCTTTGCCTCTAAGCTTACTAGAGTCGAGACTCGAGTAGATGCTATTTGGTTTAAACATTTTATTTATTAATTTTTGTTATCCTTACTTGTTAATAACGAATGGGGCGTGTCAGGGTTTTGAATTTGAAATTCCTGGTGTTTTTGTTTTTCCTGATGAAAGGTATGTGGAACCTAGCATCCGCCCTGATGACAGTCGATATGGAGAAAACCCAAATAGGCTCCAAAGACACACTCAATTTCAGGTCAACTTTGATTTTATGTTTGAACTCCGAATTTGAATTCTTAAATTTATTTTCTACGATAACATACTGTGATTTCTATAATTGATTTCTTGGTTACTTCTGCTCAGGTAATATTGAAGCCTGATCCTGGAAATTCACAGGACCTTTTTATCCGCAGCCTTTCAGCTTTAGGTAGTAACTGGCTCTGATATTCTCTGAATTACCAGAAATAGGCTATATTGTTCGATTGTATTATTATTTCTGTTTCACCATTTTGATTTATGTTTCTCTGGTTTTAAGCTGTCCGTCGGCTTAAGCCACTCTCCCCCTAGAATCTACTACTGTCAACAGAAAATCCTCATTGACTCATCAATTTTTTTATTTTTTTTTAAAAGAGACATGATATTTAGGGATAGCAAACAAGCAGATATATTTTATTGATTGTCATGTTCATTCATTTGCCACAAAGCAATTTAGTCTTGTTTTATGGATCAGTCCCTGTTCAGCGTCATAAATCAGAACCCTCTCCTCTTACTGATTTATGGACGAGTCTTGTTTTCAAATGATTGCCTTAGCCATACGAACTAATGAGGCCTGAGCCCTGCCATTAGCATTAAAACTTGGGAGGTAAAAAAAGACCAGAAACAGCTGCAATAACATTTTAAAAAAGAACCGATATCTAAAACTATCCATGTCTTACAGAAGTAACGGGGAATTATAATCTGCAAACCGCAGATTAACACCTCCTCTCCTCTCTCTGATCACACCTAATGACTGACCTCTAATACAAAATTGCCTGCAACCTTTTGTTGTCAAGTGAAGCAATACATCAGCCACCAAAGTTATCAGGAAAGGTGATAAATTGCCTCGCTGCTTCACACTTGCTCCCATTGAAACCAGATTATGTGTATACTTTGTTTATTGTGAAAATGGTGAAACACATTTAGTTTAATTGGTTACTCAAAATGAAAAAAAAGCTGGATATTGTGCAGTTCTTTACGTTATCATTTACCTGATTTTAAAACTCTGGGTCTGAACTTGTGGAGTTTATTTATGACAGGTATTGATGTCACTGCACATGATATACGATTTGTAGAGGACAACTGGGAGAGTCCGGTAATATTTATTCTTTTGGTTTATAACTATTTTAGTGATGCTTACTGAAATGTAATTTAAACCTTTTTTTTTTGTCTTTTAAATTTCGTGCTGCTAAAGTTGTCATCTACCCATCAATATGCTAATTAAGAATGTATGTAGGTTCTTGGTGCGTGGGGCCTGGGGTGGGAAATTTGGATGGACGGAATGGAGATTACTCAATTCACCTACTTTCAGCAGGTATATTTTGTTGCTCAGAGAGAACTATTATTACTTTTGCACCGGGAAAAAAGTGGTAGAGAAGAAAAATATTTAAAGTGGTAGAGTTCAACATATCCTGCTTAACAAATGTGGAAACTTTTTCTGAGAGAGTGGGAGAGAAGAAAACAAAAAAATATTTTATATATCATCACATTTCCATTACATGTTACCCTTTAAGGGCTGTTCAATTCAATTATTGTTCAACATATCCTGCTTAACAAATGTGGAAACTTTCTGAGAGAGAGTGGGAGAGAAGAAAACAAAAAAAATCTTTTATATATCATCACATTTCCATTACATGTTACCCTTTAAGGGCTGTTCAATTCAATTATTGTTCAATTATTGAAATAGAAAAGAAAGCCTTTTGAGCGGTTCTCTATTATACCATTTACTTTTATGTTTTCATCGTGCTCTCCTTCCAGGCTGGAAGTCTCCCGTTATCACCAGTGTCGGTAGAAATCACTTATGGCCTGGAGCGTATCCTCATGTTACTGCAGGTCAGTCGGCTAATTTTCTTTGAGTAAAGTCTCAGTTTGAGCTTCCTAAGTTTTACCTGCCACCACATTGGTCATCCAAAAACTTTTGCAATCAATTTAGTTCCTCAAAGATCTAGAATGTCACCATATTCATCCTTACGATACGAAGGGTTAAAGTGACTATATAGAAAAAAAAAAGATTGGATGACCAATCAAATCCTTGAAGGACTAATTTGATGAAACATTTAACTTTGGAGGACCAACTCAAGGGTTTACTATTTTTCTTCCTGCACTCAATCTCTATCATCCATTAAATAACTTAAAGTTTCGTAAAATTTTGTGACAGGGAGTTGATCACTTCAAAAAGATCAAATATTCTGATGGAATTACTTACGGAGAACTGTTCTTGGAGAATGAGTACGTGAATAGTCCGACTACTGGTTTTTTATTTTCTTTGTGGTGAAATATTGTTTGGAGTTACCATCAAGAATGTTACATTTGTTTCACATGTTTTCTTCAATTTGGCATTTACTTTTATAACACAAAAAATGAAACTAGGGGAAAATATTTCTGGATGGCCATTCTTTTGGCTAAAAACGAGAAAGTACAAAGAAGGACAAGGAAAATTAAAAAGGCAACTGTACTACTTAGCAAGCAGTTACTTTCAATCAACTGAGTCAAAGTAGAGGTCAGTGAAGAATAATACATCCTTGTAAGACAACCAAACTACTGGAATGCAAGCAAAACAAAAAACGAACTCGTTAGGTCAAGAGAGTCATAGATTATAGAAAAGGCAGAAGAGACTATGAAATTAACAACTAAACGCTGAATAGGGAAAAAGAGACCAATCCTACATTAATAACCTAAGATCTCTATATCAGAATCTTAGTGTCCCGCTGATTATTACTAGAAAAACAAAGCAAAGCAATTGACCTGTATTACACTTCCTCTTTTTTTTATTCCTACATGATTTCTTTTTTTCACCAAAGCGCAGGGCATTCTGTGTACGTATTTTTCTTAGATTCTTAAAGCTATGGATCTATTATTTGTTTTTGTTAATCTTGATTGCATTTTCTAATGATGCTGATAGTATTTTGTTTTCTATTCTAGAAAGGAAATGAGTGCGTATTACTTGGAGCATGCCGGTGTTGATCATCTTCAAAAACATTTTGATTTCTTTGAGGAGGAATCTCGTCGTTTACTTTCTTCAGACCTTGCGATCCCTGCGTATGTTTATGCCATTTTATATATTTATCATATTTCTTAGCCTCGTTATCTATTTTAACGTGCTTTCTCTTTGACCATTATCTTTACTTCTGACGTATGTTTTGTGACTACATGCTAGGTATGATCAGCTTCTGAAAACATCTCATGCTTTTAATATTTTAGATGCCAGAGGCTTTGTTGGAGTAACAGAGCGTGCTCGATATTTTGGTCGCATGCGCAGGTATTGCTTTTTGCCTGATTTATATCTTGAATACATGTAGGAATTTTTCATGTAATTGCATCACTTTGATAGTTTGATACAAAGTTAATCTTGATTGAGTATCTGCAAATCTTATGTTTTGCAATTCGACAAGGCATGGGCATAGTGGCGGATCTGCTCCCATAGAAATGGGGGTTATTGCCCCCACAAATTAGTGTTTTTATCACTAAATTTTATTTTTCTTCCTTTAAAAAATTATATACTACACTCTCAAATAATTCTGTATTTTTCCCAACATCAGTTTGAATCTTTGATACATTTGCAATGAAGGCAGCTATCCACCCCAAAATTGCAATTGTGATCCCTTAATCACTGCCTTCTTACGAGTTGTCATGATTTTTCTGCATTTCATGATGATTTTCCTTCATCTTTGTTTTCCTCAGTTTAGCTCGCCAGTGTGCCCAACTTTGGCTGAAGACCAGAGAGACTCTTGGCTTCCCCCTTGGTTTGATCTCGGAACCTGATCAGTCTGTAATACCAAAGGATGTTTTGGAGGCTGCCCGTGAGAAGGTTAGTTTGTATATATGGGTCGTGCAGTGACCTTATCTTGCAGAAAACTTAGATGATGCTAATATTTTGGAAATGCTATTGGTGCTTTTCTTAAACAGTTTTATCTTGATTGATTCATTAGACTGATCTTCCATTTTTGGGCTAACTGTCAGCGGTATAGATATAGATGCTCTGCCATTCACCTTACAGTTTAAGTTTATAGGGAAGTCGGTCCTGGCCCTTGGCATGCTATTAGAGCCTTTATGATGATCTGGCTTGGAGTTCACTCGTTGCATGCACTCTTCGTAACTTCATAACTGAATCCTTGACATGAATCACTACTATAAACAAAAACATATATATTACAAGTTCCGCTTCAACTAAAAAAGTGCAGTTTTTTGTGGCTTGTTTCTGGCAAAGTCTAAGTAATGGCTGCCTGATTGGAAGCTACCAGTGTAGTATCAATGCAGATTTGATTAGATTTTCGGGTAGGCGGATATCAAAAGCAGTACATTATCAATATATGAAACATGATTTTAATTTGAGTGTCTTCAGTTGGAGTAATCAAGCAATATAAATTATAAAGCTATCCTAAATTTTACCTCTGAAAATATGTCTGGAACATAAAGTTAAAATAATGAATTCATTCACATTTTCAATAGCAATGCTTTAAAGAACACTACTATCTTGTTTTTCATTTTACAATTACTGGATGTTGTTTGTTTACTTACGAGTAATTCAAAACGAACTAATAGACTTGATAAGGGTTAAATCATATGGATGTGTAGCTCAAGTACACGTTTTATTATTGATTATTGTGTGATTATCCACCAGTTTGCGTAAATTTCTAGCATTTCTTTGGTTTCAGGTTCATGATAATGAAAGAACATTTGTTCTTGAAATTGGAACTGAAGAGATGCCACCTCAAGATGTTGTTGATGCAAGCAAGCAAGTATAACTCATTTTCATTTGATTAAAATTATGATTTTTTTTTTACCTACAATATATCAAGGAGCTTGTCTTCCATTGACCAATATATTTTTACCTTTTTCATATCTCTGTTTTGGATTTCAAGCACCTTTGTTCCCTTTTTTTTTTT
>Ga0228711_1000087_pt1 | contig 71462 bp, 68 predicted proteins | sample MedpolnodulmetaG_2_FD_177996 | JGI IMG/M metagenome (GOLD analysis project Ga0228711, IMG submission 177996) | Root nodule microbial communities from Medicago polymorpha collected in Santa Monica, California, United States - brown nodules | ecosystem: Host-associated > Plants > Roots > Nodule...
TAAATCTATGTAAATCAAAGTGCCAAACAATAGAGTTTCTTTTAAACAAATACAAGTTGTTCGCAATTTTCGAAATAAGCAAAATACCACATTTTTACTAAAAGAAAATGAGTGTAGGTGAGGACATGATACTTCCTTCATAAAGGAAAAAATAATTCTATAATACTAAGTTACATACAGGCTACAGTAGGTGATACATAAATTGCTGTAAAGGAAAAATTTCATTTTTAATTGAGAAACCTGGCCCGTTTTCAATCCTTTAAATTTTATGAGTATAGAGTGCAGATGTCAATTGTTACCAAAAGCTCTCAACTTGTCAGGCTTTCCATTGAATTTTGAAGATTATCTGAAATGTTGTTCTCTTGTTTTAGATTCTGGAATCTGTCCATTATTCCAGATTAGAGTCCATTTTTATGTGATTGGCTTTCAATTGTCACATTGATGTCCTTCATGTCAAGCAAGTATCTGTTTCCGTCTCTTACAAGCTTAATTCTTTTAGACTCTTTGAAGGACTTCCCTTGTATCCTTGTGAAAAGAGGTGGATGCCAACCTCTGTCCAAAAGCAAGGAGTTTAATTCCTTTACACACTCGCACAAAACCCGAATCTTTTGGTGGTGTTGATGTTGCACTTAATGTTTTTATATATGTTCTCTTGATATAAAGTTTTTGGCTGACAATTTGATAGTTGCTGTATCTTCAATTTTCTTCTATTCATATAACATGCAAGCATGCCTTATTATTATTATTTTTTTTTAATTTGAATAGAAGAAACTTCTACACAATACATGCATTTGTTGTGACAGGTGGTTCGAGTATTGGCTGCACTGGGAATTCTGGAGCAGCTGGCACATACTTCAATGCAAATTTACTAAGTTTAAAAGTCAGCAATGACAATGTCTCAACAGAAACAGAAACTCCTTTGCTTGACTTCTCAACCAGTCCTTTATGGTCAAATGTTTATGTGGAAAATAATGCAAAAGTTTTGGTTCCACTTGTTTGGTCCAGAGTTCAGGTAGGAAAGTTATACACATTATGTAGCCATTTTATCACTATATTTTACACATTTTTCAGAGAATTTTTGCTGCAACAGACCACTTCTTTCATAACAGTTTTCAGGCCACATATCACATCCAATTCCACTTTCACGAAGCATTCTGTAATTTATTACTCCCTCTGTCCCTTTTAATACGAACACTCTACAAAAACACGGGTATTAAGAAAAGTTGTTGGAGTAATAAATTTGTCTGAAATGTGTGACTATTACTAAATTACCCTTTGTAGATAAGTGCATTCAATATTACTTATCATATTCGAAAATAATTTGATGGTATTAATAAGGGGTCTAATTGGAAAAAGAGTGATAAATGCATCTAGTAATTTGTAGCGAGTCTTATATTTAGGGACAACCTTTTTTTTGTAAATATATGTCCAATGATAAGTAAATATATGTACCAAGCTTGGTTTGTATGACCTATATATATACACTTTAGCACGAGAGAGAGCGTTGAAATAAATGTAAATAAGCTAGTCATATCTTGCAACTATTTTAGTGAGGACTTTTTTATTCTTGTAATTACATCATGACTATCTTAGCATATCTGTTGTGTAATTTAGACAGATGGATTCAATCATATATGTATCTATTCTCTCTTCCTTAACAGCTTCTGTCGATCTTTGAGTTACTTTATAAAACATTGTGTATGACAGAGCCATGGCTTTTAAAAGTATATATTAATGCTAGTAGAGATTCTTGCCATGTTTCCCTTAAGTTGTGGATACCTTGATTTTGTTATAACGACTATAGTGAGCCAATTTGGTTTCCTTATAGAGTTTTCAAGAATAAAAGGTCCTGTGTGAAACTTTTTCTTTAATATTACATTTTGCGTTTGAAAATAATTTCATTGGACCATTATATATATTTCATTTAATTTATTTATTAGTCCATGCGATTTTTAACCCTTGAAGCCTAATATATGATGTTTATTTGAATTCTCCAATTATGAAGGTAAGAGGCCAAATAAGTGTATATAATGGAGGAAGCTTAATCTTTGGGTTGTCTGATTTTCCAATTTCCGAATTTGAGCTTGTTGCAGAAGAACTTTTGTTGAGTGATTCTATCATAAAGGTACAATATAGCGATTCAAAGTGTTTTTTTCTGTAATTTTAGTTCTACTCTCAATCCATTTAGGCGTCCCTTATTTTAGAATCCTATTTATGTGAGCTTTAGTTTCAACTGTCAGCTTATTATTTAACAATTTTACCTTTAATATATATATGAAGGTTTTTGGTGCATTTAGAGTTGCTGTTAAAATGCTACTCATGTGGAACTCCACAATGGAAATTGACGGTGGTAAAAGTACTGTTGTGTCTGCTTCAGTACTTGAAGTGAGAAATCTGGCTGTCCTAAGGGTAAATGGTCTTTATCATTAATTCAAGTTATGTAGTATTCTTGCTAACAGAACCATATCTTGTTCTTCGCGGGTCGGAGTGTTCACGGTGATTGTGTTTTCTTACCTTTGCAGCAACGTTCCGTAATTAGTTCAAATACAAACTTGGGCTTATATGGTCAGGGGCTGCTACAATTAACTGGTGATGGTGATGCTATCAAAGGCCAGCGGCTATCCTTGTCTCTCTTCTATAATGTAACTGTAAGCAATTACAAATACAGTAATACTCTTATAGTTTTCTAAAGAATTTTAAGTGTTACAACTTACAAGAGATTTGTATTACATTTTTCTAGAGTTTTAATTGTTTAGGGCTCTCCCTCATGCCGGGGATGCCAATATCCAAAAGATAAAATCAATTAACTCTTTGAACATACTGTCTACGATTAGTAGGAGCAAATATCTACATAGCCACAGTATAGATGGATCAGCAAGCAGGAATTTTCAGCATGCACATGTTCTATTTCTGTTTTCTTTTCAAGGCTTTCTGTTTTCTTTTCGCATTACGACAAGTTTTGTGTGTTGTCACTGTTTCCAGAATTCATGAATTTGTATGCAGTATTTTAACAGCCCTCCCCTCCTGACAGGTTGGTCCAGGTTCTTTACTTCAAGCGCCTTTGGATGATGATGCTAGTAGAGGCACGTAAGTATGATTGCTTTTGTAGCCGCATTGCTTGACTTAAATGTTTTCCATCCAGCTGTTGAACTCCTGAAACTCTAAACTTAATTGATTATATTGTTCTGTTTTCTTAATGATGTTTGTAGGGTTACAAAACATCTCTGTGACACTCAGAGATGCCCAATAGATTTGATAACTCCACCTGACGACTGTCATGTCAATTATACACTATCCTTCTCACTTCAAGTAAGATTTGTTTCTAGCACAGGTTTTACTTTTAGATGTATTTTTTATTTTTTTAAAAGACATTCTTGCACTATTTTTTTGGTATTCAGTTATTACACTCAGTTGGAACGTCTTCCCCCCCACTTCTGTTGCATTTAATGCAATTTGTCATGAACCAAATATCTTAAAAGCTTAACTTGTTAGGTGAAAGTATGAAGAGTTTTAAACTTATAGAAAAAAGTGATCTGAAATACCGACAAGTACAGTGCATTTCTCCTTAGTACAACACATTCAACTTTTTGGTTGGGCATTGCTTTTTGACTGAGGTTCAATAACAGCAATATTTTCTTCTTTTGAGTGTTTGTAGATTTGTCGTGTTGAGGATCTTATTGTAAATGGCATTATGAAGGGAAGCATAATTCATATTCACAGGGCAAGGACTGTGATTGTTGATACTGATGGTATCATTACGGCCTCTGAATTAGGTAACTAAATTTTTTCAAAATCCGTTACTCTTGGTTACTTTCATCCCTTCTAAGTTTTTGCATGCTAGTCAAAATGCTAATTGCCAAAAAAGGATATTATAATTTTATATTTTAATTAGATCAAGACCTTTTTCAGGTTGCACCGAAGGCATTGGTAAGGGGAATTTTTTGAATGGAGCTGGCGGCGGTGCTGGACATGGTGGAAGAGGAGGGGCTGGATATTTCGATGGGATAATGAGTATTGGTGGCAATGAATATGGAAATGCTATTCTTCCATGTGAATTGGGAAGTGGAACTAAGGGCCCTAATGAGTCATATGGGCATGTTGTTGGAGGAGGGATGATTGGTAAATAGTTTTAAATATCCCTTGAGTTTATATGTTTCAATAAAACAGATTATCTAGTTTGCTTCTGATGTTAACATGGATGCAGATTCTATGTCTGCCTCTTCTTTATAGTTTATATGACGAAAATATCTATACTTTTTGTAATACTCTCTAATAGAAGTTATTCTTGTTTAAATTTGGCTAGTGATGGGATCCATTCAGTGGCCACTTTTGAGGCTTGACCTTTATGGATCCTTGAGGGCCGATGGTGAAAGCTTTAGCAAAGCAATAACAAGCAGTGATGGTTCTTTGGTTGGTGGTCTTGGCGGAGGTTCTGGTGGAACAGTCCTTCTTTTCCTTCAAGAATTCAGGCTTTTGGAGAGTTCCTCCTTATCTATTGTTGGGGGTAATGGTGGCTCCCTTGGTGGTGGTGGTGGAGGAGGAGGCCGAGTTCATTTCCATTGGTCAAAGATTGGTATGGGGGAAGAATATTTTCCCGTTGCAAGTATTAGCGGCACCATGAACTATAGGTATGCCTCATCACTTTTCTGTTACTGGGTTTAGAATCAGAGCATAATAGAACGTTCCTGCTTTTCCTTGGTCTAGAACACTGTTTTCATCTTTAGAGGACTAATGAACATACACCATAGTTTTTTGAGTACCAATCTGAAATTTTACTATATTAAGTAACTTGAAGCATGATTGTTGTAAATAATGTAATCAGTAATCATTATTTCGCTAAAAAGGTAACATACATTTTCTTTAAATAAACTGCTAAAAAATAGCACCTCTTTATGATTTTAAACAGTGGAGGCGCTGGAGACAATGATGGCTTTCATGGACAGGAGGGTACCATAACTGGGAAAGCATGTCCAAAAGGCCTGTATGGAATCTTCTGCGAGGTTTGTTCCACTGGTTTTCTTTTTATTCATTTGTTTTTGCCTAGAATATTGGATATGTGCATCTATCTGTCACTTTCTGTGGTAAACAAGAAATATGGAGAAACTAGCGAGCTCCGCTTTGAAAAAATGTTTTTTCGTTTTGCCCCATTGTACGTATATTTTTAGAAGACGTAATTCTATTCTCTTGTAAAATATTCAGGAATGTCCTGTTGGTACTTACAAAGATGTCGATGGTTCCGATGCACATCTTTGCATTCCTTGTCCTCTCGATCTTCTTCCAAATCGTGCAAATTTCATATATAAACGAGGTATCTTTGATTGTTTATATTGGCTTTATGTCCCTAACTTTGCTCCATCTCTCATTTTTAATGCGGTCCTTTTCATTGCAGGGGGAGTTACAACACGCTCTTGTCCATATAAATGTATATCAGATAAGTATGGAATGCCGAATTGCTATACACCTCTAGAGGAGCTAATTTATACATTTGGCGGTCCCTGGCTGTTTTCTGTAGTGTTGTCATTCGTTTTATTACTGCTGGCTCTGCTATTAAGTACTTTGAGAATCAAGTTGATTGGTTCTGGTTCATATCATAGTTCGAGTTCAATTGAACACCATAATCATCATAGTTTTCCACATCTCCTTTCTCTTTCCGAGGTACTATTCTGATACCAAAGTGTGCACTGTTTAATTAGGTCTTGCTGTGGCGATAATTGACCTTCAACACATTACGTCTGAAACTATTGGATGCTTTACATTTGTTTTTTTTAAACTAGGTGCGTGGAGCCAGAACTGATGAAACTCAAAGTCATGTACACAGAATGTACTTTATGGGTCCCAATACGTTCAGAGAACCCTGGCATCTTCCTTACTCACCTCCCCATGCTATAATTGAAATTGTGTAAGAAAATACTTATTCACATGTGCATGTCATGGATTCTGATGTCATTTTACTTTGTGGTCCATGTGCTGATAAATACTGGATAGTATATTTGTTTTAGTCCAAATCATAAATCTTCAGTGTTGCTAAAAATCACGGCTATTCCACCTAGGTCGAACTTATTTTACTCTGTACTTCTTGAATTCCTATATTTGCCGCCAAACAAGTTTTTCTTAGTTTCTATTGCAAAAGACGTCTGGTACGGGAAAGACTCCTCAATAAAAATTCTACATCAAGCATCTATGTGTAAAGAAAAGATAAACAAACCCAGTTTGGGAGGCTTAATGACACCTTAGCATTCAAATCTCTCATCATAATACTGTAAAACTGCTGTGATGTAATATTAAATTATTAATATGCCTTCTCCTAACAGTTTTTGAAACAATGTTATCAATCATCCATCCCAAAAGTTTTATCTGTTAGCTGAAACGACACATTAATTGTTTTATATTATACCTTTACTCTTAAACAATAATCATAGTTCTGATTAGGATTTGATCCTAATGGGATGCAGGTATGAGGATGCTTTTAATAGATTTATTGATGAGATCAATTCTGTTGCTGCATATGATTGGTGGGAAGGATCTGTGCACAGTATACTTTCAATTGTGGCATATCCTTGTGCTTGGTCTTGGAAGCGTTGGCGGCGAACAGTCAAAATTGGCCGCCTTCAGGAATATGTCAAGTCTGAATATGATCATTCTTGTCTACGCTCCTGTCGATCCCGTGCTTTGTATAAAGGGATGAAGGTTTGACTTTTTAAACATTAACATCCTGGAGTATTTTCCACAAAGTTCCTAGTTATTCACTTTTGCTGATATAATTTTTCTTGCAATAGTTAGAGACAAGGTAGAATGATGTAGGTAAGCAGAGGACTTTAGGATTTAACATATTGAAATTTCTTTGATGTATCAAGGATGAAGTTGTAATAAATAAGCAGAATAAAGGTTCATTGGGAATTTGGAAATGTGAGGGTTAAGGGTGATTTGTAGGTTAGTAAGGCTTCCTGAGTTAGTACCCTCTCAATTTTTTCCATCTGGAGAGATAGAGACACAATGAAATTTGGAATAAAATATAAATAATTAATAGTGGTGGGACCCACTTAGTGATAGGACCATAGTCACATGGTTCGCAATTCGCTTTGGTACGTGGTACGGGTTCGGGTAAGCGGTACGTCACTCATAAAGAATTCGGTACGTGGGAGGGTATACATAGTCGGTACGCTATGGGTTCGTGGTACGTCACATATAATATATGTATGCTATGTGATTTGCAAAGAAAAAAATAGTGTAAGAAAAAGTCCCACATCGGGCACTTTGTGGATATTGAAAGGAAGCTGAGCTTATAAATATAGAAGCTTACACCACCTCTATCATATAAGTAATAACACCAATAGTCATGACTGAGTTGTTGTGATGGTGGGGCCACTGGCTCATCACTTTATTAAAGTGATGTTTCAATTCCCAAGCCTAATTAATTAGTTTAAATTTTATTAAAGTGATAGCACCCTGCAGCTTCCCGGAATCTGGTACTTGCCTTTTTGCGAATTACATTCGAATTTAGGTGAACCGGGTTCGTGAAAGTACCGCGAACCGGTTCGCATGGGTCCACAGCGAATTCTGTTACTATGGATAGGACCCACTATCAACTTTTTTGTATCTATCTCTCACTAAATGACATTCTCCATTTATTTTAAGCAAATGGAGAGAATCTTAACTCGGGCTTCCTAGCCAAGACACAAACATCAAACGAACAATCCAACACCAATAATAGGCCAAGGCCTGGTCTGCTGACAGTAGCAGTACATAAAGAGAAGGACAAAGTTAGTCTTAGGTTGATATAAAAAATCTGAAAAGCTTCTAGTAAATGTTAAGGAATAATAATACAGTCATCATGAAAAATCAAAGCTAAACTAAAATTCTAAAATGAATTGATTTTTAAGGTTATGTGATTTTTTGATACTAGTGCATCATATTCCTATGGTATAAGCGGCTGGCCTTTCACTGAATATAATTATGTTGACCTTCTCACCATCAAGATTTCATTTTTGGTTTTCCTTGGAAAGATTTCCATAAATTGCATATCTTCTTGAGCATGGTATAAGCATGTTTAATAATGGTAGAGATTTTTACCAATGTATTTATTCACCCATATTCTATTCATTAAAATGCTTCAACTTCTAAGAATTATATCTTGATTAGTAATATACTATCAGAAAGTTTGTTGGTTACTTCTTTGTGAACATTTAGATTTTCATATAAGCAATCAGTACGTTAACTTGAAAGTTACAACTTGGCTGTATCCAAATTCGGATGATGTTGTCATGTTTATTAGACTGCATCTCTTCATTTACACACTAGACAATTGTAAGCAATAATGTTATTTATGCATACGTAAACCAATTTTCTCTGACAAACTGGTATTTGAATTTAAGACCTTGCAAGTTAAGGTTTTCAATGTGTTAAGTGGTGCACGCTTTCCTCCATATTAATGTCTTTAATTTAAGAAACAATTGATGCAGGTTGGGGCAACTCCAGATTTAATGGTAGCATACATTGATTTTTTCCTTGGTGGTGATGAGAAGAGATTAGACATTGTATCAATTATACAGAAGAGATTCCCCATGTGCATTATTTTTGGTGGGGATGGGAGCTATATGGCGCCTTACAACCTTCACAGTGATACACTGTTGATCAACCTCCTTGGCCAGGTCTCTTGATTAGGCTGGTTGTTAAGATTTAGTCAGTTATTTTTTTTTCTCTATACATAACTCACATACAAGTGCAACCTTTATATCAACAGCATGTCCCAGCAACTGTTTGGAATCGCTTGGTATCTGGACTAAATGCTCAGTTACGGACAGTGAGGCATGGATCAATTCGTACCGCACTAGGTCCTGTTATTGATTGGATAAATAGCCATGCAAACCCCCAGCTTGAGTTCCACGGAGTTAAAATTGAACTTGGATGGTTCCAAGCAACAGCTTCTGGTTACTATCAGCTGGGTGTTGTGGTAGCAGTTGGGGAATATTCCCTTCATGGTTTGCACCAGTCTGATACTCGGGTTGGTACTGATGAAGCTATGAGGTAATTTATGACGCTGAGTTAATACTGCATGCATACATTAAGACTGTAGCTTGGTTTAATCCAATTAAGCCATAACATGACAGGGAATGAGATCAACCATCTCATCTCATCTTGAGTTGCATGAATCCTTGACATTGTTTTCATTCCTCCTAGATGGAGAGATTAGGAAGGCAAGAATTCATGGTTTGTTTTATAAATACCTTATGTATATTAGCTTCATGGGATTTTGTTTTGTGCTCATGACAGGCAAAATGTGGCACATGGGATAAAGAATCTTCAGCAGCTACAACATAATTGGCAATACATGAGCAATTCGTTATCTCTTAAAAGGATAACTGGAGGTATTAATGGTGGCCTGTTAAATGATGCTACCTTAAGATCATTGGACTTCAAAAGAGACTTTCTATTCCCACTTTCGATGCTGTTGTGCAACACTAGACCTGTTGGTCGTCAGGTAATTAAATTGTTTTAGGTGATTCACCTCCACAACTATAAATTGAACATTGTCTAATACATGACATGTTTGTTTCAGGATACTGTGCAACTGCTGATTACTTTGATGCTTTTGGCTGATCTTTTGGTCACTGTCCTCATGTTGCTTCAGTTCTACTGGATTTCTCTTGCAGCTTTTCTTTCTGTTTTACTAATCCTTCCTCTATCTCTACTTTTCCCATTTCCTGCTGGTTTGAATGCTTTATTCAGTAAAGAACCTAGAAGAGCTTCACCTTCTCGAGTTTATGCACTGTGGAATGCTACTTCTCTGTCTAACATTGTAAGTTCTGCTTATACTGTGATGCCATTTGGTATAACGTCCCATTACACATATAAAGTAGATGAGAAACAGTAAAACTTTGTTGTGAGTAACCTGCTTTAAAAATATGGACTGTATTAAAGTGTTCAGAGGAAACTGCTGAATGATATTGTTAAGCATATGAAAAGGCTCTAACTACTATATCACATTTACTTGGAAATGTCAAAATTGCAACTGAATAATTTGTACTTGAAAAATGCAATATTTAGTGGTAAAATTTTGGGTTATAAGGAAAGTAGTGTTGAAATAATTGGATTTTAGATAAGGAAGAAGGGAAGAGAAAAGATTAGACTTTGAATTTATGATTTGATACAGAAAAGACTAGGTACTACCCTTGTTGAGACTTTTAATTCTAATTAAATATGAAATTAATCATGAAAGTACAGGACTCCTAATCCTGATTAAATAGGGAAAGCTAAAAAGTTCTAGGCATATTGAATTTTTAACTTTTTAAAATATGTTCATTCATGTAATCATTTGAAATATATTTCCTCCTTATCTAACGTGTGTGCACCGGCGTATGCAGGGAGTGGCTTTTATTTGTTGCCTCCTTCACTATACATTATCCCGCATGCACTACCCTGATGAGGCAAGTACACGGAATGTTAAGAGGTAATCAACTTCTTAATGGCATCATTTCCTCTCAAAACAATGACATATTTTACAACCGGCATGAATTCTGTTTAAATTTACCCGTGTCTGATGGTTACGTTAAGAAATCAAATCTGAAGAATTATTGCATGATTTTATCCTTACTGCATAGAGGTTTTGGTAAGACTTGTCCGAGGGAAAGTGTCATTTATAATATTCAAAAAGCCGAAGTATGGATTTATTTGGTGTGGGTAGTTAGTTATCTTTGCATTTTCAATGCTACAGAAATGGTTATTTCTTATTTCATTTTTATTCTGTGCTTTTACTACTGCTTTAATTGAGCCACACAGATACAAGCCAGTGTATCTGTGTTAAGGAGCTCATGTTGAAATATCACAAAATTTCTCCTGCTTATTTTCTTTGTACTACTCTGCCGTGTTTGGTCATCAGGTCTCACTTCCTTTACACCCTCTCAGATTCAATCTTGTCACAATCTTCCACCACAAATATAAAAGTTTGATTTTGCAAAAGGATGTATTTCGCCGTGAAAATATTTTAGTCGCGAAAATATGGAATGTAGAAAGATTATATAGTTCTGGAATAGGCCACTAACAAAAAGGCATTTTCAACAGCGATGTCCTCCCAGAGCTTGATACAAGTGCCAAAACCCCCCGACCAAGAGTTTATAGTGCTCTGAAAAAATATGACCCTAATAGATGCACTTCCAGGACCTGACATAACAAGCAGTGATCACCTGACATTGCACCTGTTTCAATCTAAACCATGCACTAAATAGTTTGTTACAATGGGCATCCAGTGACCACAGCCATTTTGCCACTAGAGCCAATACTTTAGATGGCCAATTTCTGACACCCAATCCTTACTTAGTTTTGTAGCTCCTAACAATTTCTTTTCCAGATTGCCCGCCACTTTTCCTTAGCCACATGTAATCCCCTCATATTTCCCCATTCTTTTTGAGCCATCAACAAAGTGGAAGCAATGTCTCCTCCGATCAAATGTGGGCTAGTCATTATTGTTACATGGATCCATGGAGTCCTTTGCCACTAAATTGGTTTTAGTTAGTTTTGATGATTTTGCTTTGCTTACTATAATTTTTATCGCATACGTTCTTTTAGAACTACTTGGTGTACTGTATTTTTTAACTTGGTACTCTATTTTAAGTTTTGATGGAATGCTCTTGCAGGGAAGATGATAAATGTTGGCTTTTGCCCATCATCCTTTTTCTATTCAAGTCGGTACAAGCCCGTTTTGTCAATTGGCATATAGCGAATATGGAAATCCAGGACTTTTCTCTATTTTGTCCTGATCCAGATGCCTTTTGGGCTCATGAATCTGGTTTATAACAGAAAAGGAACTGAAACATTAGAATGTGAACATCCATAAGGAGGTTTTATTTGTAGCTGCCTTGCCGTGTGAATATACTCAGGAGATGTACAGGAGATTCAAGTACAGTTTCTGCATTTTTTGCTTCCTTGTAAAAAAGAAAAGTCTAGTCAGGGGATAATAATAGAAGAAAGTTATGTCTTTGTAGTAGTTTTTGTTTTTTTGGTGGTGGTTGCCATTTCCTTCTTTAATGTATTTAATTAATCATAAATTTCATATTTTTTGTAAATCATTTTTCAAGATCAAAAGTCTATGCTCATGCAGTGACTACAAAATATTAACCAACCCTGCTAAGAGTGCTAGGCGAGTGAGTCAATTGTCCATCCACATATCCCGCACGCCGCACTCCTAAGAGTGCGCACCCTTGTCCTTCACAACTCGTGAGTTTCAATACACGACACAAGTGGCCAAATTATTGATCACTGAAACTATTTGGTTTGAATGCATCCCCAATAACCTTCATGCTCTTTTAATATTGTGTCTACTCTCCCCACTTTTTAGAGATTGCTTGTAGTTTACCTATGTTTAAATTTTATTTGGTTAGATTTTACCAAAAATTGTCCAATGTTCAGCAAAGTTTGTCATTTTTAAGATTGTCATTTCTAAAAATTGGTTGACAATATTAAAAAATAACTTAATTCGTTTCTTAGAATTCTGTCCCAAAAGGAGTAATTTTTTGACCAAATTTGAGCACTTAGATCAGTGTTCCATTTAAATACTTCACAATCTTTAAAATACAATAAAAAAAAACTTACGTCGTGCTCTAATGGCTTTATTGCAACTTTTTGTGATGATGCAATGCTGTTAAGAAAACTATTTTTATTTTTACAATTTCAGGTATAGTTTTTTTTGTTTGTTAAAAATTCAACGTTCAGACATTAATTTTTTAATTTTTGTAGTACTTTGTCATCTCTAAAAGTTACAGAATAAAGTTTTGTCAACTCTACTTCAAGAGATTTTGTGGTTATCCTATAGTATTTTAAATTGTTTTTTTTAAGAATAAAAAATGGAATATACTAACAATAACAATGGCTCATTTTTAGTACAAGTTGTACTAAAAAGACCACCCAAAGGTACAATCAGTCCATCAAAAAAAAGTGTAGACCACCCTAACGTTTATTTTAAAAACTAAATTGTAAAAAAGTGTTTTTTTACTAAATTTTGTCATTTACACCATTTTTCTATTTTAAGTACTGTATGAGTATTTATTTATTTTTTAAATAAAATGTATTTTAAGTACTGTATGAGTATTTTATTTTAAAAAAATACTCTAGGAGTATTGTATTGCATCAAAAAATAGTACTGTACTGTACTGTATTTTTTTTTTTGAAAAGGCCATGAGTCAGCTCTACACGTTTCTCCTACATATGTTTAGTGATTTCTTTTGCATTGATGATATAATTTTTAAAGATGTTTAGTGAATTCTATAAGATATTTCTCAATTTTACATGTAGATGTTGATTGATTTTTCCCTGCTCTATTTACTTTTAAATAAATTACGTCGTTTTTCTATAATTTTGAACTAAAAAAAAAATCATTTGGTTCAATTATGCAATTTTTGTCCCTCAAACCGCAGTTATTCACCAAAAATTTTCGTTTACACCATTTTCATATTTTTCAAGTACTTTGCTGTTGATTTTTTTAAACAAAGAACATCTGTTTGTAATATTGATATTTTAATGATATTGTGTTAAGATAATTTTTTATAATTATTTCCTTCAGTTTCCATATTTCATTACAAGAGTATAGCCTTTTGTGGCCAAATCCCAACGTTTAGCTAAGTTTCTCCATTTTTTTTAACGATATATCCATTTTGGAGACATTATGATTATATGGTTACCCATAACTTTTAAAATTCATTTGGGTGAACTTTAATATGTCGACCAAAGTAAACTTGTCTCAACTCCTTGTCAATAATGCTTATTGCCTTTCTATTTGGTCTTTCATGTGAATGTAGAGAAACAAAGAAACTCATGATGATTCTTTATATCGACCTTTGTTTCCGAAAAACATCATGGTGAAGTGGTCTCTTCCTAAGGTGAGATGGATGATGCATTTTAGCTGTATGACCAACCTCCCACTAGCATTTGATCGATGAATGCTGATTTGTTGCAAGTTTGTACTCCTTGCTAATAACTTTTTTGGGTTTTTTGATAATGTCTAGATTAAAAAGAAAATATAGAGAATTGAAGAAAAACATTTGAAAATTACAAAAGGAACACGTGTCATTAGTACTTATGTTTTAAAGATTTTGTCAATCTTTCAAAAACAAAAAATAGATTGTGTCGATATACTTTTGCTAAGGAAAAATTCCCCCACTTTAACAATCTCTACGCCAAGAGTAAAGTCCTTTTTGACTAAATTACAACGGTTTTAGTCAATTTTTTCAATCCGTCGTATCTAAAATTCGGAAATAAATTGTGTCTGCTCATTTAATTTTTGAAGATTTTGAGGTTTTCATATAATTTTAAAATTCTTATGAATGGTATTTTACAATTTGCCTCCACGAACAACTTAAACTGTATTTTTAAATTACTATTTGACAAACAACTTAACTGTATATTTAAGTGCTTTATTTTTAAATCCTTCGAACAATTTTTGTTCAAAGAGTATTGTACTTTTTTTTGGGTTAAATTTCAATGTTTAACCTTTTTTTTCATATATTTTCTAAGATCTTTGTCATTTCTAGAAATTACTGAATACAATTGTGTCTGCTCCACTTAAACAACTCAACCAAACATACTCTTATACAGACTGGAAATCAATAAAACATTTAAGAGAGAGCTATAGGCCTATAGTGGTCCCTTGTTCGTGAAAAATAATGGGTTATGAACAGTAAAATGGCCACATACATGGCAAAAAATTAACACAAATGAGGCCAGGGAAGAGGGTATTACAAAGGAGAGAGTAGAGAGACAACATTTGCTCAGGTTGAATAGGTACAGCTGGCCAAAAGCAAAAGAAAGATACTTACAAAAAAAATTATGGAGTGGTGTCTTGATAGAGTATATCACTACGAAACGTTTCTACGCAGTCCTGAAACCCTTCCCAGTGTCCATGGTGGTACACTCAATCATGTATTAAGAATACGTGCAGATGTCAGCTCCCTTTCAACCCGGTGGTTTCTACAGTTTTGGTTGATCACGGTCTGCTGAATAGATAGATATACTCACTCCCCAGTGTCGCAATAATTGAATCATGATGGGGCCTTCAAGGATACAGTTACAACTTTGAGTGTTGTCTCCAAGGGCACCCACTGTCAAAAGCTTGTTCTAACACATCCTCCATTCGTTTCGCAAGCAGTATCTGTATATTTATTTCATTGGTGAGTTATTAGGGATGATAAACGTAAAACATAAAAATAAGCAGGGACATAGTCCACAGTGTCTTTCAAAACATTCTATCGTTAAGACGGGGCAAGAAATAGTGATAAATGTTTTGTTATCAATTTGCCAAATATATGTCTAACCTAGTATCAAGTACTGAATATGATCAGTTCACAACTACTACAAAATTGAGAATACGTGCAACAGAGTTTACCTCCAAATTGGCTAGCACCGATGGTGGTACTTCAACCAAGTCCTTTAAGTTCCTTTCAGGTAGGATGACTCTCTTAATACCATATCGATGTGCAGCTAGTATCTGTGAAGATTGACAAAATCAGATCATACCACATTTTAATCATAAGCAATTTTTCTGTCACCGAAGATTGTTAATTTTTATTTGATGTATGCATTAAAGCCAGGTATAAGAAGTATTCGTATAAAATGATCAGAGAGTTATCTGGTTAATTGTTTTCTTGTCACCGGCGGTTGCACTAGTTAGCTTAGTGTAGGGAGACTGGTAGTAAGTATTAGAATTTGAGTTGGACCTAACTCAACCCCTACAAAACCAGCTTGTAAGGTGATGATTATCCCCACTTATAAACTTATGTTCAGGCCATACAGGACTCTTAACACCCCCCCTTACATAGAGGACTGGACATCCGGAGCATGACCTAATAGCTGGGACCTGATAGTAGGTGCCTGAACGAATCTAATACTATTTTAGAATTAGGGTTGAGCCTAACTCGATCCCTACAAAACTGGCTTGTAAGGTGATGATTGCCCCAATTACAAACTTATGTTCAGGCTATATCTCATTGAATGTGTGACTCTTGACAGTAAGTTACCATCCAGAAAGTCCTAATATCCACCATTCATAAGCATTGAGGTGCTTAATTATGCATGCCGTGCAATAATGAAATTACTTTGCTAATGGTTTTATACAGTACCAATAAATGCAAAACCAATTGCATATTTGCTACTAAACTATGTGTGGCATTATCTTTAACATTCAGTAGAAAGTTTATATTGGCCATAAAAACGCAAGAAACATACCTTATCCTTGATACCACCAACAGGTAGTACTAGACCCCTCAAAGTCATCTCTCCGGTCATAGCAGTATCAGATCTCACTTTTCTTTGACTGAAAAGTGAAACCAAAGCTGTAACTAAAGTCACACCAGCTGAAGGCCCATCTTTAGGTACTGCACCTGCAGGGAAATGTATATGTATATCACGACCCTCCAACAGATTAATGCTCTCTGCAGCAGCCAGCTTGAGATCAGTTGCTCTTGCTCTCACCTATACATCAAATTTTCACAGTCAGTGAAACAATTTACAAGTCTTGAATTAATACAAACAGCAACTTCTGTGAACATGTAACAGTGAGATGGCAACTATTCAAATGCACACAAACTTGAGCTAGCCAATTATCATCGGCACACATGTCATACAAATGGAATTGAAATGACTAAGTTTTAGTCTCAAAAAATGGAAGAAAGTGTCGCTCCTACACTTTGCACACTTACATATGTATGTGTGTCCATGCACATACACATGGTTATTAGCCCGATACAAGTAACACAAAACAAATTTTCTGGACAGGCATACATGAAACATATCATTCTATTGAACATAAAAGAACAACCCAAGCACGATAAAAGTGGGTTGAAACTTATTTAGATGTAGTTGGTTACCCATGTTAGTGCAATTTGAGCTGATTCTTTGATCACATCACCAAGCTGTCCAGTAAGATGCAATTCACCCTTCCCTACCATTGTTGAAGCCTCCACAAACTGAACTTCTCCACCAACAGAAGTCCAAACCAGCCCGACAGATATCCCAGGGGTTACAACACGTTCTGCTGTTTCTCTTCCATCAAACTTTGGAGGCTGCATTTGATGAAATCAACCAATTAGGCATTCCTCACCTTGCATATTATAAAATGTAATTTCCATTGGAGATTGCTTATGTAAGATCTCTTTCAAGATGGCTTCATACACAAGGTACTAATGCACCTTTTATATCAGAGCCACAGTGTAAAAGCGCATTTTAACATGACATTGCATTCACAGGACTTGCATAAACAGAAAATGTAATTGGCCAAGGTAAAATGCGAAGTTATAAGGCAAACTTTAGAGCTGTAGATCCCAGTTGCTGAGGGATGGCCAACAATTTTTCATAGAATTTTATCAATTTTTTGGATGGGGGTTGGATGGGTATTTTTTGAAGTTTCAATTGAAAACAAGCAGAAATTTGCATAGAAATTACCCCAAGCACTTTTTCAACCATAGCTTCATCAACAACCAATGGAGAGGTGATCCTAAATGTGTTTGAAATGTCACGGTTGTTGACACCCATTGGTATCACTTCCATTTCCACTTCAGCGCTATCGACAAGTCTGTTTTCCAAAAGTGGCGTAGTAAGTCCCTCTACTCCTTTGCTAAGTGGGACTACTTGTTCTTGCTCTGCTACTCTCACTGCAGCAGCACGAGCAAGGGCAGCTAGACTCCTTTCCAAACTTCGAACACCAGCTTCCCTGGTATATCTCTGGATAACAAGTTGCACCATCGCCTGCATCAACAAAGTTGCCAGTTAAAGCCCTATAGAACAGAATTTCTTTCTAAGACAACAACCTGAATAAAAAAGTTTACGTGCAATTATACAGTATATCTTGCACAATTTTCTTAGTTTTATTGTGTTATTTTACCATCAAGGACAATATAGAAGAAGAGAACACAGCACCAGGGCAGGGTCTACTAAAAAGAGACTTCTAATGCTCAAATAACAAAATGTTTTGGCGTGAAACATAGAAAACAATAATTTTCCAATATTATGCGGACTGGACAAAGAGATGCTACAATGGATAGCTATGGTATTGAATTTCTAGCCCATACATTTAAACCCAGGTAAACTTAACAGTAAATCACATGTTTCCTATCAGTAATAGAATATTGTTTGTTTGTTTTATCATAAAAAGGATAGCAATAAAATTATTTGCAATTGCACTGAATGAGAATAAACTTTTCACTTTTCATAGATTTCCTTTTATGTCAATAAATTAAATACCTTCGGAATTTGAAGAAACTCAGAACTCAATCCATGTTGGTCCAGAACTCTTGGGATTAAATGCTTCATGGCTATTTTGAGCTTTTCCTCGGGTGTATACCCAGGAAGCTCAATGACTTCCATCCTGTCAAGGAGAGGTGGAGGAATAGGTTGCGCCCTATTTGCCGTAGCAACAAAAATTACCTTGGATAGATCGAATGGAACATTCAAATAGCTGGATAACTTAAGGAACAACTATGGACTGTTTATTTATTGCAATAGAAGGAAAAAAAGGTGGAAAAAATGAACTAGTTCTGGTGAAACAATGGATACATCAGGATAGGCAGAAAATTAACAAAATTTCCATAAAAAATGTTTAGTAGTAAGATCAAGATTGCTAGGAAGATCATTATCATTGAAACTTCCCATGCAAATGAGCATAGGCATGTGGAATCTACACAAAAATATACTCCTAGGAAGATCAAGATGAAAGTTAGAAACTTATTTATACTGTGAAAAACAAATATGAAGGCCGAGCTTGAGAGTTAAAATGCAATATAACTGGTGTCAAAATAAAATTTAGGTACTGATTTCTTATTACTCCATCTTCATAACAAAAAGATATTTATATATAATATTATAATTTATTAACTAAGACGAGAGGAAAACATATTGAAGAGTATAGGATACTGATCATTGAATGTTTTATTTTGTTCAGGATCAAGAACCTCAAGCAACGCTGAAGCTGGATCGCCACGAACATCAGAACCTGTCTTGTCAATTTCATCTAGCAACATGACGGGATTGCAAACAGCTACTTTCTATCAGTCAAATATAAAAGTATATATCAGTCACATTGCAGAAATAGTTGTTAGGACTAAGAAAATTATGGCCAGGAGGCCTCACAATCCTCCTAGAAACAAAGAATCATATGCCTAAATATAGAAAAAGAAGCAGAAAGAAACAACATCTTCAGAAGGTTTTCCTTCTCAACCTGCTCATAGAACTCATCTTATCCCCTATTGAAATTTGAAACAGTCTTAGATAGCATAGTTTTGTTTCTTGATCATTCGTTGCCGGTGTTGGCCCATGTTTAAACACCCCCATCTCATTTTCTTAATGAGAATTCATTGATGGATGAAATTAATAAGAAAATAGAGAGACCAAGTATGACATAGAGAATCTAGTCTGTCTCTTCCGTACTACTGTGCTGCAAAAGAAGTAATAATCTATAATAACTGAACAAGAATTACGGTACCTGGAATCTATCATTTGTACCTTAATCAGAAATACCTAATATTCACTAGGCCCTTCGACTCTAGTATATTAAACCAAGACAACAACAAATGTTGAAAAACATATAACAAGAAAATGATGGCATTCCATGTATCATAAAACCTACAGCCACTAATGCCTTCCTACAAACATTTGCAAATATAACTCAAATTGGACAATAATTACAGCTAATTTGCAGTATTTAAATTGAAATTTAACCTTCAGTCCATCTATAAGCCTCCCTGGCATGCTTCCAATGTATGTTCTCCTATGTCCTCTAATATCAGCCTCATCCTTGACTCCTCCAAGGGATATGCGCACAAATTTTCGGTCCAGAGCAGCAGCAATAGAAGATGCCAATGATGTTTTCCCAACACCAGGAGGTCCAACGAAGCACAACACAGGACCTCTTGCATCTGGCTTAAGCTGTGATGGATACATTCAAATAAGAATTATCAGATACACGAAATTGTAGAGTAGTAGATATTTACAAGGAGGCATGTAATAGGGTATTGACAACCTTACGAACGGCTAGGTATTCAATGATCCGCTGCTTGACCTTCTCTAAACCATAGTGATCATTGTCCAGGCGTTCCTGTGCAGCTCTTAAGTCCAGTTCAAGCTCTTTGCTGGCCTTCTGCCATGGCAGATCAGCAAGAAGTTCCAGGTAAGCCCGTGAACTGCTATACCCAGGTTGCTGAGGCTGCATCTTTTTCAGTCTCCTGAGAGAATTACAAAAAAAATCAATCGAGTGCCTTCACCATGAATGACATGAATTCAAATAATGTCATAGTTTTTGTTATAAATATATAGCCATATCTGTAGTTATTAGGCATATATTTTAGGGTTAAATATGTTTTTGGTCCCTATAAAATTGATAACTTCTAAGTTTAGTCCTTACTTAATTTTAATAGGTTTTTTAGTCCCTACAAAAAAAAAAAATTACTTCTAATTTTAGTCCCTGTTACAACAAAATTTGTTTAATTATCCTTAAACTCTTAAATTTTTGTACGATTTTTTTGAGACAAGTTTAGAATACAATGAAAGGTTCATTAACTAAAATTTAGAATTTTTTAACATGAAACGAATTAAATATGAATTTTTTAAAACGACAAAAGTTAAAGATAAAATTAACAAAATCTGGACGTAGAAATCAAATTTTGCGACAATTTTTTACAGAGGAACTTCTCGTAATGTTCTTAACACGTCTGCAAAAAATTGTTCAAACACTCAAGAGTTTAAGCATAAATTAAACAATTTTGAATTGAGGAGGGACTAATACTGAGAGCAGGAAAAAAAATTTAGGGACTAAAAGAACTATTAAAATTAAGTAAGGACTAAACTTAAAAGGTCCCAATTTTATAGGGACCAAAAACATATTTAACCCTATATTTTATAATTATGTATAATCATTGTATTCCGCCTATTAATCAGGCATGATAGGTATAGCATATTCTACAACATCCAACGCAACATCCTCATCTCTGCAACACTTAATTTATTTTCGTGTTGGTTCTTTAACAGCCCAACACTCTGTCCCATCCCATACAACATCGCCGGTCTTACAATTGTGCCATAAAGCTTGTATAAGCATAATAGTGTTTGTACTCTTTACACAATTAAACTATTTTCAGAATTACTTTCTGCATAAGAATGTGCAATAGCATGAAGTGGGCCTTCTATCACTAATTGAACTTGCATAATTAGCATTGGTGCCAGCTTCCACCTCTTTTGAATGAGAGTGCCCTCACTGGAGTGGCTTTTAAGATACTGGAGAATGTATGAACATGAAGTGCATTTTGCAATTTAAATGAAGACTGTACTAGATGAATTGAAAATATAGTATTGAGGCCTTAAGAAGTTGTTTTGTGACAATAAATTGACTATCAATATTGCTAATAATTCAGTAATTATGTTCGACATGACAAGACAAAATATATTAAAAATTTAAAATAGATCGACACTTCATCAAGGTAGAGGGATATGGCCTAAATGAAGTTTATAAATTTTGGACAATCTTCACGTTACAGACCGGTTTTGTAAGATTGAATTAGGCCCAAAATCTAAGAATTTGCAACTATGATTTTGTTCATAAGTACCTTAACTCTCGAAGTGAAAGCTTCCAGACATTTTGTGGCATTCCTGCACTTTGCATCTTCCTTTCCAGGGCAGCCAGGTCATCCTCCTCATCATCATTATCACCAAGTTCCTCTTTTATAGCCTTCATCTGAATATATTTTTCACACAATAATATAAGAGCAGTCCAATCAGATAAAGTCCCAAACAAGACAATATATAACAACAAAATTAAATGCTCCTCTGCAGCAGAACTGGCCAAGAGTCCAAGACTTTCAAAATCCTTGGTATAACATATCACCATTTACACAGTGCTTCCATACATAAAATTAAAGACACACTTTAATTTCTATTTTTCTTTTCTCGAAGAAAACTAGTGTAATTACTCAGTGCCGAAATGTATGTTATCATAGTACCATTTAACTACAACTAGTAGCTTAAGGCCAGCACAACTTTGATGCTATGTTTGTAAACCATAATCTACTGCTCTCAGAAAAATCAGTCGATACGACAATAACCATTTGAGCAACAAAGATGGCACCGGTCATGATAAACAAACTTGCATTCGAACAATGAGACAAGTTTAGGCACTACGGTTTTCCACAAGACATTGTTTTTCATAGCTAGATTATAAGCCTATATTGTCCTAAATAGACATAAAAACTTACATATACAAACGAAGTCTCAAATATTAAATAAATCAGTGCTTGAGCCAGGCTAAGGGAATTGTTTAGAGGGATTTCCCATCTGAAATCACTGTCACTGTTTTTTTAGCTTGGAACATGTTTTTCAGTACAGCATAAATCTTTATCAATGTTTCCCCTATACTCTAATTCGCATTTGAAATATATATCACAGAATGTTGAGAAAGCTAACCTGCTGGCGCAGAAGAAATTCTTTTTGAGATTTTGACAATTGTCCTTCAACTTTTTGTGTAATTTTCTCAGCTACACGAATTGACTGTTGGCAGTAGACAAAAGTGGAATCAAAAGACAAGTAGTGGGAAATAAACCTCACAGAAAGCATCGTTAAATCTATCACTTGCCTGTAAGTGCCTGTCAACCAATTCAGTTGCTTTTGAAAGCCTCACTTTAGCATCAACAGAATCCAACATTGATAATTGTTCTTCAAAACTTATCTCAAAGCTAGCAACAAATATATCAGCCAACTTATGAACAGGAACAGTCTCCAAAAGAACTTTCGTCCTTCCACCAGTACTTTGTTTCTATAAATAAGTAAAGCGGTAGCTATTAATTCCCACACAACAGAAACCGTGAAATATTCAAAATACCACAAAATAATTCGTCTATAGACATAACACAGTTTACGCCAACCAACCAATTGGACTATGAACAGCCTACCAAAAAGCAGGTCCACAGGCAATATTTCATATATTAAAGGAATACTTTATGCAATCATGGATTTTAAAATGATATTATTCAACCATCTACATCAGCATGCCAGGCGCTTTTGTTGATCAATGCTCAAACACCATTTCACGAATTTATGTTTGTAGTAAAGGTATTTATGTGATACTGTTGCAAGCTTTTACCTGCTCCAGAACAGAAATAAGCTCCATGGCAGTTGCTTTAAATTGACGTGATAACATTATGAAATCCGGGTCATGCTCCACCTGTTCCATCTCTAGATTAGAAAAATGGAAGCAACTCAGCATCTTCAAAGATAAATAGGCAGCACGACGATGACACTTAGAAGTCATTGAATCTGATCTTTAAGATATGTTCTAAATAGGAAAATTTTGCATCATATAAATCTTAAACTTATCTCAAATTAGAATAAAAACAATAAGCTTCTCACACAGAATAATATTTTTTAGCTTATGTGCTAATTATTAACCGTGCATATGCTTTGATGATCTATGCATTCATAACACAATAACGAGAAAGTAAAAACTCAATTTCAGAACATTTACATCCAGTAAGTGCAGACATATGTCCCGACAAAGTGGTGTAATGTTGCATAATACATAACTTAGAATCTTGCCGGCAAAAAATAAAAACATTAGAATCTTAGGCAGAACACAGTACAAAATATATTAAATGTTTAAGTACAACTATTACAATATTCTTAAATTGGTTCCCCACACCCACCAGTCCAAGAAAAGCAGAACAAAGTTTGAAAGTAACATGCCGAGCTATACACAAACTTGTGTTACTATAACAGGAGAAAATGAATAGTTACCAGTCTTAGTCATCTCAAGGGAAGAGATTCTTGCAGTATGGTATGTTCCTCTTGTGTTTAGTTCCTGGACATTAAATCTGCACAAACCTTCAAGAACAACTATATATGTGACCCTCCCACTTGGTTTCTCCACTCCCCTCGATAAGTGTAATGCTCGAGCAGCTACCCCCCTGGATTCATTTGACAATTTCATTTCTCAAAAATCCACAAAGATTACTGATACAACATTATCATGTAGATGCTCAAATGAATAATATCAAATTCTTAAAGTGAGTTATACTACCTGTTATGCCAATGAACAACGTCATTCTGAACTTTGGCATTAGAATCTGATGAACCACCATGAACTTTGGAAGTTTGATCTATAGAATCTGATACAGTGGAACCCAGTTGCTTAGTTTCAGTAGAAGCAGCAGTATCACGTACTGGCAAGATGCCAATCATCCCTTTCTCTTCTCTTTGCCACAGTTCTTGTTCCACCAACTTCACACTGCATTCAATAAGGAAACATTCTTAGAATCCACTGTTACAACTTTTTTCTTGAAAAAAAAATCACTTTTTTAAACAAAATAATCACTTTTTAAAAACTTTTCATTCCCTTGATACATATTTTCCACAAATTTTTTTTATAAAAACTTCTTAAAAGTTACCTTTCTTCTTATTAACGAACACAAAATAGCTTCCGCTTTTTAAAAAAGGATCAAAATTACTTCTTTTTTTTATAACCCGTGTCACAAAAAATTAATCTTTAAATTATTGAGTATCAAAATCACTTTTTTTTATAATCTCTAACAAACGGGTCCTGAATTGAATTGAAGAAGTATCTACCTGGTAGGTGAAGTGCAACGAATTCGAATGATAGCTCCAGGTAAGAGAACTTTGTTCCTGAAAGGAAGTATGGCTAAACGACTCGGAAGCTCAACCGAATCCGCCATGTTTTCTGATCAAAGGGAAAACGAGAGAATTGAAATCGCTTAAATTAGGTTAAAATACTTTTTAAGTCGATTTTGCAGTGGCATGTTCTAAATTGGGGCTTTTATTTTGATTTCAGTGTAAAATTGGAGTGTAGTGTATTGAAATGAAATAATGGATGATGTTTATGTTTATCCAATTCAATCCAAAATAATAACTAATTTTTATTCATATGGTTGTAATTTAATTGGTGTTGCTGCTTTTTTGGATTTTGAGTTGGATATTTTTTGGATTCTTGTGGTCCTGTCTTGTTGCACCAACTACCTTACCAACATTTTTAAATTTTAATATTCATTGTTCATACTTAGTCCATCACTTTGTTCAATATTAATCATCATTTTCTCAACTTTAAGGAATGATTATTTTATCATTAAACTAATCTAGAAGTTATATTGTTTTTTTTTTTTTGGCTTAATTCTATATTTGGTCAATTTAAGTTTGTTTTAAAATTTTGTATGGGTTTTGTCTGATTTAAATATTTTAACTTGGTTTGTTAAGTTAGGAATGTTGGAATTAGTTGATTTTGACTTAATGTTTTGTAAGATGTGTGATGTGTCAGATAGAAATTCAATGTAGGGGATGACATAAAAGCTAATTTTCATATTTAACCTTTTGTTTATTTTATGTTTTATTTTGTGAGTTTTGTCGTATGTTTTAAAAGTTTTGATTTGAACCCTTGTGTTACTAAGGCTAAGATTGGTTGGTCTCGTATGCTAAGTCTTGACTTAACATTGTCCAGATCATGTGACATGGTTTCCCAATCACAAATGTATATAAATAAGCAGAGTTAATCACGAGAGCAAACTAATATAAATAGTTTTTTTTAAAATTCTTTGACAAAAATTATTTTGCAAGTTTATGTTAACCCGAAGTAAAAAAAAAATAAGCAGAGTTAATCACAAGAGCAAAAACACACAGCAACTTATATTAGTTCACTATCAACTTGAGACTTGTTTCTAGTTCCTTCTCTTTTAGAAGAGTTTTTCCACTATTCAACACTAAATAAAATCTTGTAAATGTCTTATGAATGTCACTCAATCTATACTTCACAACTTCTTAATAACTACACATACTTGTATCTCTCAAGGACCTTGTTTTCACTTGGAAGATATAACCATTACAAGAAATATGTTTTGCTTTTCCAGATATTTAGATCACTCAATACTAGTTGTTCTAAAATACCTAGAAAGCTAGGTGAAAAATACTTTTGAAAGAAAGTTTATATGTTACTGTGCTTGAAATGAATTTCAGCAGATTGTTTTTTTCTTCTTTTTCTAACAAGAAGGGACAAATTATCCAAATTATACTAACATAAAGAAGTCGATTAAAACTTTTTGAAATGTATGAGATCAAAGTGAAACTTAAAATTATTACAAGAGACAAAATAAGATATTAATTCTTTATGTTAATAGCCACGTTAGGTTCCTATTAAACATGTCACATGTTTTACACGATGTCAAGTCAAAACTTAACATAAGGGACCGATTGATCCTAACTATGCCTGCATACCCTTGCTCCTCTAACTACCCCTCACCACCGCTACATCAAACCCCTAATCACATCCTTATCTAACAACCACTTACATTACACCACAAACCAAATCACTCTCTGCTCTTCCAAACACATTTTCTTATGGCTATTACTTTTCACATCTTATGACCTTCTCACGCGCCCTATTTTTTTTTATTTGTTATTTTACAAAAATGCTATGAGACTTTTGGATTATATAATCCAAAATAGGGTTTTCCTATCATTTTTAAGTGGAAAATGAGTTTTTCACCTATTCAAATTATACAACCCGAACACAATAATTAGTTCGAATATCATATTCTGTACACCCTAAATAGTAGGGTGTGTATTTTTTTTCCCGATTACAAAATCCAAACACCTCATGTACCCCCTCTTGTGCCAAGAATTCAATGAAAAACCAATTCGGATTATATAATCCAATCTGCAACAACACAAAGACTGAGCTTGTTTGTAACATATGTATAACTAGTTTGAGAACCATACTAATAATCCTAACCTTTATTCTTGTGTTTTACGTCATTGATTGAGTTGTAACATGTATAACTAGTTTGAGAACCATACTAATAATCCTAACCCTTATTCTTGTGTTTTACATCATTGATAGCCGCTCTCGCCGTGTCTTAGTTGACAATACAATTATCAAGCTACTTGATTGAATTGCTCCAAAACTTGCCCACAAAACTAGGAAAAATTAGTTGTTCCTGCCGTGTCTCAATTGACAATCCGACTTTCGAGCTACTTGATTGAATTACTCTGAAACTTACAGAATTACGACTCCTTTAAAAAGAACTTCTACCCCTCAAAATTCAATCGTTTAAACCCTTTTCCATTTTAACTTAATTTTCATGTTCTAAAAAAAATCCAAAAAATTTCGAATTAGCTTTCTTTGATTTTTAAAATTTTTTGGCGGTATTCTTATATATATTTTCAGTCATTTTTTACTTTATTTTTTGATGGTTATTAAAAGTAAAATTCGCAACTACTGAAATGAGATATTTTTATCGTTTCTTATATACAAGCACATTTCGAATTCTATAATTTCAGCAAATATCTTAAAAAAAAAAAAATAGGACACAAGAGAAATACATAGGACAGAAAAAGTAATTACCTTCTCATATCTCATCCTACAAAATCAAAGTCCACCAAAGGGGGTCCTAAACTTCAAAAAGAGGACTAAAGTTAAGAAGCCAAAAGTGCTATTTTGAAAACAAAGGGACCAAAATCGACTGTTTAGAAAACCTATGAGACCAAAAGTGCAATTTAGCCAAAATTAATCTCATATCTTCAATTTTTGAAAAGTCATTGAACAATACTAGCACAAAACACATTTCAATTTTTTGACAAAGTTCACGTGATTTTCACCAAACCACTTCAATTCCATTTTCGACTTGGTAAAATTCATCTCAAAGTCGTGAGACATACGTTCAACCAATATTAATTTATTTATTTTTTGACAAAACCCAATGATTAAATTTTAAAAATATTAAGTATGTTCTTGCGATTCGTTTAACTTCGGTCCTGATCAAATTTTCTCTGAAATTATAATGAAATGATGCTAATTGAATTACAATTTTATTAGTGTCAATTGTCAACCAAGAAAAGAAAACCGCACAAAACTTGTTATTATACACAATCAAATAAACTGCCACCTCAGCCGCGAAACATAATGTTCAAATCACGTGCCACAAATCAGCCAAATCTTTAACATGTGGGCCCAGTTGTACCACATGTGGCTAATCAAAAATAAAAAGCCAAAAGCGTCTTTGCAGACCACACATCAGCAAAACAAGGATATAAATGGATAATTTGCATGTGGGCGTTTCGAAGTTGCCACTGGTGCTTTTCTGGTATAGCAAGCAAACAACATATATCACAGAACGAATCAGTGAATCAGGTAGAATATACGTACGCTGCATTATACCCATTCATGGTCAATCGATGTGGCATACTGTAAAGTAATAATCACAAGAAAAACACAGCCTCCACCTTGCATTACTGTCTTCTTTTTGTTTGTATGCATTAGTATTGTCTTCTTCAGAAAGGCACATGCACAGATACTGAAGCTCCAGGGAGATTAAGACAAATATCAGACTACGGTGATTGCAACTGAGCGTGAGGGCCATCACGGACCCTCTTGGGCTTCCAGTCAGATTCTTCCTTGGTTTGTCGTAGAGCCACAAAATGTAGAGCATCACTCTGTACTTGATAGATGTTACAAGTCCATGGATATGAATCAGGTGCAGACCAAACCTTTTGATCTTCAAACTGTGTTTCCTCAACCAGAGACTCAGCAATACAGTGAACAAGATCAGGTTCTGGTTCCATATAGCCAGCAACGGCAACACATCCAGGCGACACAAATCCATCTGGTGCCCGTGGGTGCCAAATTGACACTGGACTGACATAGTCTTCTAAGCAATTTCTCCATACCTACAGAGGGTGTCAAACCGTTCTTAGGTTGTGTGACATGAAACCTAAAGTCTACTCAAATCATGATTAGCATTGTTTACTAGCACAAACAATTGGAACAACACAATGGTGCCTAAGTGCCTAAGTGCCTAAGAAATTGGTTATTGAGTAACACATCCAATGGTGTTGCCAGACTCATTTCATTTAAAAACCAAGGATAAAATTATCAGCCATTGAACGATTGGAAGACAAATTGTATTTAAATGATGAAAACCTCTCCTTGAGTACAGACATGAAACATCTGCTACTGTTGAGGGTGCAGTATTTCTTAATCAACCACTTAGAACGGTTCATTTTATTTTAACCCCCAAGCATATTCTTAACTTAACAATGAAATATCACAACAAACCTTGATGTAACCATATTCTTAACTTAACAATGAAATATCAGAATAAACCTTGATGTTACTGGTTTTAAAAAAAGAAGAGAAACAATAAGAATTACGACCATAAAAAATGGATACTAGTTTGATAAAAGACCTAAATAATAACTCCTATATATGATATACAAGACTCCTAATCCTAAATAACTAGGATACTGAGGAAAAAAATTATGATGATAATTAAGTAACAAAGAAGCTAATCCTACAAAATATACTAAGATATTCTAAAATTAAAACTGATCCTAGGGTATAACTAAAATACTTTATAATATAAAAAATAGTCCGAAGTATTTCATTTATTCGAACACCCCTTCAAGTTAAAGCTGACAAAGTTTCAAGTTTATTACAAATGTATCTCCTTTTTTAAGAGAAAATATAAAACCATATATACGTAGACCCAAAGAGATATCTTGGATAAAGTTCATGCCTAAGAACAAACCACTAAACTCCAAGTGAAGAAACAACTTTCGAATTTCATGAATAGTAGGAAAACCGTACTATACTAAGCCAACACTTGCAAAAAGCTAAAGCCCAAACTAGAAGACGTCAAGTTGAAGCTTACTTATCTTTAAACTAACACGTATACTCTTCAAAAGAGAAAATATAATACCTAACATAATCAAACCTAAAAAATATATTGGAGAAACCAACAAAGAATGCTAGAACAATTAACCTTTGTGCCGAAGAACAAACCACCAGAAAACCAACTAGGAGATAATCAAGGATTAAAAACTGATCCTAAAAAATAAACTAAAAAAACTTCCTGACATAGTATCAAAGATATTTCATATATTCTAACAAAAATATCTCTCCTTGGTTACAGATATGAAAAATCTCTGTTGGTTGAGGGAAACATATTTCTTTGTCAACACCTGAGAACAATTTATTTTGTTATAATCTCCTGTTAGAATATACTAGTATTAGCTACTTTGTAAAGCTTTGTTAAATAGCTTAGATATACTAGTGTTAGCTTGTTCTGCAAGCTTTGTTAATATACTAGTACTAGCCCTCTCTTCAAGCTTTCTAACTGTCAACAATGGCACATTCAATTTCTAACATCCCAAAACAGTTTCTTTATATCGCACGAAAATAGCATAACACTTGAGTGACAAAAAAATGTAGCCCCCACCACTCCTCCACAAAAACAAAATATTAACCAACTATCTAGAAAAAAATCCAACAATAATGAAATCACATAAATGTTAAAATCTGAGTTCTGCAACCATCATTGTGGCACAAGTTTTACTACAGGTGTGTTTGTTATGAGAGAGAGGTTGGAAAGAGAGAAGGAATTTTCTTGCTAGGAAGAGGAAAAATATGAGAGACAGGGATTAAAAGTCCACCAAAAATCCTTTCTCTCCATTCATGAGAAGAAATGGTTGGAGACATCACTTTATGTTTCCTTTTCCACTTTTATCCTTGGTGCTCAAAAGGGGTACAATGTGGACGAGGGTATTTATGGTGCATTAAAAAAATTATAGTACTTCTCTCTTCTCTATTTATTTTCAAATTTTCTTATATCAAACATTACATCAAATCTCATCAATTTCTCACATCTTTCACCCATCTTACACTCATTTGCACACACCTCTTTCTCTCTTTACACTTTATTCTTACAACCAAACATACCCTACTCTGGAGGTCCTTTGTGTCTTATACCACCTACTTTAAGCCGAAGGATCTCTCTCCAAAATTTTCGACGTCAGATATTTGCAATGTAAAATACTTTAACCCAGTACAATAAAACCTGAATCATTTGAAAGTAACCACTATACACTCTAGACTTGAAGTGGAAAAAAAAAAATCTACCGACTTTCAAGAGATGAGTGCAAATTAAAACTTTTTCACTCTACCCCATTTAGCTCATCTGCCTATTCTTTTCCACCGACAAGTTTAGCCATAATGTTCTAATTTTGATTAACCTTCAATATTCACTCAAAGTTGTTCGATTTTTCTTTTTCTCTTCTGCTAGACCTATGTTTCTTCATTATTTTATAATCCTTCCCAAGCATATGTTTCTGCTAGGCATTTTTCTTTTCCTTTCCCTTTTGGCTTAACTGAACAGAGCTTGGGAACTACAAACAATCATCTCTTATCATAACTCGTAAGAGAAATTACTATGCATGCAAGTCAAGTTAGATTATTCAGTGAAATTGATGTGGGTCTATCAATGAAGTTGTAGGTTGCATCAAATAGGGAGTAAATCTTGTATGATTTAGTCAGACAGACGATAGTATGGTAATCTTTAACCAGCTGCTTCCATGTCCTTCCCCCTATGATACAAAAACGAACCGGAAACTTTTGTATCTGAAACTAAAGAACTTAGCGGGGTTATGAATGTTTTGTCCATATTTACCATGGTTTTCCTCTATTTATTGTGGAGAATAGGTAAGGTATTATTCCTTTTCTGAAAGGACTAATGAAACTTGATTTTTTATCATATGAATGTTGTGACAAAAGTAACTTGTACTCCTAACATAAAGTATAACTTACAAGATCGTATCCCATGGGGAGAGCAAAAAATCCATCAATCTTGCGGTATACAGCAGCAACATTTGGAGGATGGACGCCAACACGAGAAATATCCCCGATAAATGTATACCTGAAAAGTAAGTGTTTTGGCATTACAAAATTTACAATTATCAATTATGTAAATATCTCTAGTACAAAGGCATGCCGTTTCTGTAATTTTGGAGAAATTACTTTCTTTTCTATTATACAAATAGAGCCATACAATGATAGAATATAAAAGCAGCATTTGTTAGGGAAAAACAACCAATCTATTACAACTAAAGAAAATATAATGGAGACAAAAATAGGTATGAAAAAGACAAAGCTTTAGATATATGTATAACGGTTATTTAAGTTAAAAATAGAACTCAAAGTTCAACAATTAGAAGACTGACAGTGAAGACTTCGTCCTTTATACTTTGTAGCAATTATCACGTTTGAGAAGTTTCAGAAACAAAAATCTGATGCATTTTTTATCTACCTGAATGCTTATTTCCAGGACATGGTCAATTTATACAATTTTTAATAAATAATTTAATTTTCTTATCTCCTCACGTGGTATATATAACATCTTATCTCCAAATATCAATATCTCTTCAAAATATTTAACAATATTTTTGGCAATCTCTTAGGATTGATTTTGAATATTTTTTTCCTTCTTTAATAAAGAGTGCAGTACAAGTATAGATACGAATGAATTGTCTTTTGCATCACAACATATCATATTATACATAAGATTGTATTATCCAAAGTATTTATTCTCTCCTTTCCCCCAGCCCTTACATTCAATGGTTTGTTTCCTTCTTTTGATTAAGATTAAAAGTCTAGAACTACTATGAATAAGAATCACTGATGCCTATTATACCACAATATATCATATTAAACATAAGATTGTATTACCGTTAAGCCTAAAATCTAATATGGTATTAGAGCCACAAATCTAATATTAGATTTGTTGATGGGCCACCTGCAGATGCCCAGTCTTGCAAACTACACTCCAGATGTTCAGTCCTAGAGTATGTGGTTATAAGTGCAGGGAAACTCTTACTCCATGATCTAGCTTTTCTCCTTCCTAGAGTTAGGCTCAAACCCAAATTTTAAGACAATCCAAAGTATTTCCTCTCCTTTTCTCATTCCCTATCTAAATATTTTTAGCAATCTGCAATGTGAATTAATTGAAGAGGAAAAAAAATGATACTTACCCATCTGGACATACCGGCCTCCAAATGCTACAAATTCCGCAATCTTGGGAGGTCTGAAACATAAAATGGCTTGTTATACTTGAACAATCAACTCAGTTTCAGAACCTCACGGCCCAGTGCATACTTAAGCAATTTCACAAGAAATGTGTAAAGGAGAATAGTAAAGCACCTGTCTTTTGCATAATGTGCACCGGCCTTTGTATTCTTGTTCACTGCTCCATATCTTGGAAAAAGTAATGTTGTGTCTGACAAATCGCCTGTCATCAGATGCAGTGCTAAATGATGATATTTCTCTAGAAATAATAATGGCCTTATTTGGGATGCGTGGTTCTCTATCCACTTCAGTCCAGGAAAAGTATACATTTCGCTGACTTGAAGGAACCTGGAAGTGAGTATTCTATTAACATTCAGTTCAACCAACTGAAATGAATCACAGTATAAATATCACTTACTTTCAAAATCAAACTTCTCTTGTCGGACTGATATGCCTTCCATGTTCTACGCACTACCGAACATATCTTTACTGCATGGGGTTCTCTTCCCTCAAATTCTTCCACACTATTGCATTTTATCACTCTAACAAAATTCTCAGATCTCCGGAAATGTTTCAAATGGAGGATCAAGTGAGAGGGTTGGGAACTGCCAGCTTTTGCCAACTCCAGTGCCATCAACTCATCCCAAGGTACATCCCACATAATCTTGCAAGGCTTTTTATCCATCTTGTCAGGAGCAAGACACTAAGCAGGAAAGGCAGTTGAGTTACTTTCAACATGAGAAACATAATACAAAATCTCCATGATTATGTTCTTTGACTAACCTGCAGCAACATGACTCGTTTGTTGGTAACTAGAACAATTCTCTGATGAGGCACAGTAAAATGCTCTTCATAATAATCAGACAATGCAAACTTTGAAGGTTCCTTGAAAATTTCAGTACAGCCAAACTGCCGACTTGCCTCTCCAAGGTAAAGCACCATCTAGAATAGCAAACAAAAAAAAGGTGTTGCATAAGATACCATACAGTCAATCAGCAGACTGACAAACAGAAGATTTTAAAAAACACAAAACCACAGGCAATGAGATATCTTAGCAAATCTTTTTTAGTGACTAGAGATGCGTATCTTTCCATGTAATATAAATATAATTTCATCACAAAAAAGAACATAATAAGCCTCATACTTATTCATAGCTATGCAAATGATTACTAGGAACAAATCAAAATCCCCTATCCAACTTGAAATGGTTCTAACCGGAGGCAGGAAATTACGTTGACGGTGTTTGTTCAAAGCATGTCTTGTTAGAAAAAAAACATAATTTATTTGTGCTTCATTCATAGTAATGTTTATATAATTGAGTATGAGTGCACCAAAACTAAGAGTATAATTATTCTTCCCTCGTGTAGTTTGTGTATAGGGGTAGAAGCAATGATCTATACTATTTAGTTCCAAAATGATGTCCCTGCAGGGATTCTATTTATTTTTCTTAATACTATATCTATAATTTGTGACACAGTACGGAAGCGTAGGCTTAGCAAGCGCTAAACCTAGATAGAAAAGAACAAGTTTGCAAGCGACAAACTTGTGAAAATAGGGTTGCAAGCGACAAACCTATCAAAATAAGGTTCCGGAATCCACTAGAATTGAGAGAAAATCTCAAATATTATTAATGAATCAAAAGGTGTGCCTCTTAGGCTACATAAGTTCTGCTTATATAGTGAAAGAAATAACAAACCCGTGGGCCAAAATAAAATAAAACTAAATAATAATAGAAAGTTCTAGAAAATTACTAAGATTTGGCTAAATAATAAATACTACTAAATTACTAATAAAACCCTCCTACATCAATTTGTATCAAATATGTTAGGACTCGTCATCTTGGAAGCACAACCCCTAATGGAACATTCTAATCATTATCTCCGTCCACCTTTCTCAAAGCCCATTTTTCCAATCTCCCCAATCTCTTCATTTTTAATAAATAGCCTATCTCTCTAACTATCTCAATCACAACTTAATCTAACTAACTCACTCTAACTCCCTCAACTAACAGACCTGTCACATCAATGCTCTTGATTATGAAAATTTAAAAATCATTCGATGTTTCCAAAATTAAAACACATATTCCTACTTTTAACTTTTAATAGCAGTAGGTCATATTTTAACATCAAAGATTTATGAAGATGTGTGAGTTGCCTCCACAGCACAAAATTTATGAATCCATCATAAGGTCACTGATCCATAAAGTGCAAAAGAATTCATAATAAGTTGTAGGTTATAAGATTAAACTTCATAACATGTCTCAAACTTCATAACATGTCTCAGAACACGTCATTCTTAGTGATCAGGGATACTTATTTTTTCTAAAATGAACCATAGCATAGCTGTAAAAATAACAAAACTCAAATGGTTCATAAACTCAGAGATGCAATTGATTAACATACCTGCCCAATAGCTTCTCTGTCATAATACTCTCTGAGTATCCCATCAGCATGTATAGCACGAGGATTTCTAATTCTGTTGAAGGTAGTCCTGCTGTTGAAAACCTCCAGGCACTTGGAACAACTTGCACCAATTCCATCAACAGTCAATGAAAAAAAATCTAGTGCCCCACTTACTGGCTGCACAATGAAACCTAAAAATGCACGCCCAAGTCCATGAGCCAATCCTAAGAGACCATTCTGTCGGGCACTCTCAACAGGCTTTCTCACCACACCCGAAACCCCAAAAGCAACACCTTGAGCAAGAGCTTCTGTTCCTTGAATGATCCCATCCCCAACTCCAGTAATTCTCCTTGATCTAACCTGTTGCAATACTCAAGTCATCTTGATGTACGTGGGATTACAAAATCAATTATGATAAAAGTGTCTTACCTGCTTTGCACGTAATTGCAGAAATTGTCCATCCGTGGAGAGCTCAGCAAATCCTCTGCTAAGAGAAGAGAGGGTTGAACTAGTCATACCCAGTACATCAACTGAAAATATTAAATGCAAAGGATTGTGAATCAAATCTCTCCAAACACGGTTTCCAATGGCTGCAACGATAGAACTTTTCCGCATGAATCTGTCTCTGTGCATTACCCTCCTCAAATGCACCTAAAATAATAGGTCATAGTGTTAGTGTAATTTATTTACAGATAGTCTCATCATTTTACAATTTCATCTTGCAAATCAATGTCTGGATGAATAATTGTAATAATTGTATTCAGCCCATTAATCCGGCCATCAGGTTAAGAATAGTTTATTTAAACAAAATAATTAATTTAGACTCAATGACTAGTAATTTGCAATGAGGTTGTGCAAATTTATATGCTAGAGACTGATCAACACTCTCCATCAAGCTGGAACATACACATCAAATGCATCCAGCTTGTTTTAAAATCAATCTAAGGCCTCCGTAGAGATTTGACGAAGATAACAACTAATTAATTATTGGAGCTCACCGGAGAGGTTTTAATGATGCTAGAAATGATCTTCTCTCTGATAAAGTGACAATCAACTTCTATGTGTTTAGAGCTCTCATGAAAAACGGATTTGAAGAACGATACAAGCTCGACTGATAACCACACATAAGTTCAATAGGACCTAATTCAAATATTGACAACTCTAGTAACAAGTAATTCAACCATAAAAGTATGCAAGTAGTGTGGGTCATATCACGATACTCTGTACTTGACCTAGCAACAATGGTTTGCTTTTTAGTTTTATATGAAGTTAAACTTCCTCCACTCAAAAACAATAACCTCAAGTGGACATTCTATCATTCATTACCTGCCCAATCTGCATCTGAATATTAAACAATATTGATATGGCCTATCGTAATAAACGAGTAATTTCCCAGGTGACTGTAATATATCCTCGATCTGTTTTTATTTTATGGTATGTTTTTCCTTTTTTTCCTAAAATCTCTTCTTGATTCAAGGTAGAGAACTTCTTGCATTCTCTCTATTTAAACAAATCTAAGACTGATGCATAAGACATACAACATTACCCAATTTTTTCCACATTTCTAATAAATGTGAGATTGCAACAATATGAATTTTTTTATATAAATTAAAATAAAGCAAGTAATATCTATTAAAAAATATGAAGTACTTTATCCAGAAATAGAGCTATGGACATTGTTACACAAATTGCATAGCTCACCTGGATCTTGAAGGCATTTCCAACAGCAGAAAGTATAGGACTCCAAATTCCTAGGACCCCATGAGGTCTTTGTCCTGGAGCAGTCTCCAGTGACAACTTCAATCTTACTTCTGATACGTCAATTAGGCTGCAAAGTTAAAGGGAGAAAATATTATAGGAAGATTATTCCCGAATGGTACTGAATGAAAATGGTACTAAATAAAGTGCACAGAACTAAATGGTACTGAATGAAAAGTGGATGCATGTAAAAGATACACATAATGTCGTTGATATAATTACAGAGGTAACATTTTGGACAAATGTAGTGCAAAATGCCTCACTACATTTTGGACAAATGTAGTGCAAAATCTATAATCTTTAAAAATCTACTGCAAATACAAAGGTTACATGTTGTAGGACAAATGTAGTGCATGCTTCAAATTGTCAATGCATTAACTGAGAACACATGCCCATATAATGTAATTGACATGCACACATAACATAATTGACAAGCACAAAGGGAGGTTGCTGCTGATGGAGAAAATACAAAATCTAGGCAAAAATGCAGACAGTTATATAATATACTACATTCTGAACAAAAACAACAACAATATCTTGAATTATTTCTTATTTTGAAAAAAGAATATTACTCAAAACGTATTTCTGGATCAACTTCTGTGACTGTTGAACTCTTAGGTAAGCGATTTAAGTGTAAATTGTTGTAGAACTCCACAATAGCCCAGATGATAGGTTCATGAATATCAAGTCTCCAGCACTTTTCTGTTACCTAGAGTGTCCAGCAATTTCAAAAGATTATAAAACAATATTATCTAAATATTTGAAATTTATATTACCAAAGAAAATAAGAATATATCAGATCAAGTCTTAGCATCAAACTCAATTGAACATACCCGTATATAAACATATGGGTAAACTAGAACTCCATCTTTATTCTCATTCTGCATGGTAATTGTCATCTTGAATACTGGGTGTTGCACATCAGAGGTCTGGTCTGGTGCCAAGAGCACAGGCATTAAGGTAAGAGGGAGCTGGTTGTCCAGTTGCAAATAACCAAATATGAGTTTGAACCTGTCAAAATGATGTTTAAAATCAATTTGTGAAGTATGCATGAGTGAACTTACAAAAGATGAGATAGAAGCAAGCAAAAATTGTTGTTGCACATGTAATCTCAACGATCTTTTATTTTGCAGAAGTCAACTTACTTGAATCGAATCTGTATTTTTCTCATATATTTACGATTCTTTGTATGAATATATACATGCAAAACAATGTTGAGATCCCTAAATTATGGGATCAATTCGCCTAGTTTATCAATAGTAACTACGAAAATCTATCAAGGAATAAGATTAATGCATAAAGAAAAAAGATATTGGTTATGATTACAACCAATAAATCTGATACACCCGTTCAGCAAAGGAAAGGTCTTTCAAGTGGGTTCTGGTAGGCCTAAATCTAAGGCCAAAGTGTAATCAGGACTTTCTGAGAGGGGATGGGTAAGGGGACTCTGGAGGGTCAAGAAAAGTTAGTTAGATGAGAGAAAGTGAAGTTGATAAAGGGGGGATTATGTCTTTTATCTTCTTCTGCTTCAGTTCATAGCTTGGGGTCAAAGGATTCTCTTCTTTGGCTGGGAGCACATCCATTTATGTTTTCTCCTTCTACTCTCAGTCCAATTACAATATTCTTTCTGATGGGTATGAATTTTTCATATCATAAACAATCTATCATATAAAATTGACAAATTGTCATAAAGGAGAGGAAGTACCAAGTAATCCATTGTAAGACCAAAAGGGAATCCAAAGCAGTTATAATGTGTAATCATAAAGTCAAGACAGGTGTAGAGATCATATAAAACATGAACCCTAGCAGATTAGATGGTGTTTTGACATGTACTAAGCCATTTAATAAAAAGTTAGAGAAATTATGAAGCCTTCCATGCCATCAAGGAAAAGAGAGACAATCTAGTACATAAAGAGTGTGCTTGGTTTGCAAAAGAATAAGCACCTGAACAAAACAGTGCATAACAAATCTTTTAAACTACTGGACAATAGACAACACAAACAAAATAATATAAACTTTTACTACAATACCCTTTATATGTATAGATAGATATGTATTAATGTTTATGAATGTAAATACTAATAGAGAAGGAGGAGTGGGATAAGAGAGAGGGAGAGAGAATATGTCAAAAAAAGGCAAGGATATTTTTGTCTTGATAATTTATCCATAGACAACTTTTTTCTCATGTTTTAGTGAGATACAAAATTATAGATTTTTAACCAATGCCTCACCTCTTTTTGTCCAACCCCATGGTCGCTTTTTAAATTAAACATGGAACAAATATTTTTGTCCGTTGCAGTATTTGATTTGTTTACAAATCAAATGGACTCGAAAATAAAAGGACCCGCATTCACATAACCCCTTATCCTATCCTAAAAAAGAAACTATATAAAATTCAAATCCTTTCAACTCATGTCTTTGCCCTAATATGCATTTGAAGAAATTTTTACAAAGTCAATTATAAATCAGGATAAAAATTGTACATTAAATAAATGCCTTATATTTAAATGATGAATATGGGTTGTTACCTGCTTGTCCTTCCACCATCATAGCCAGTTGAATACGTTAAGAACATCCTTTCTAAGTATAAATAGGAGAGCTCCTTTGGTCTATGGTCCACCATAGAAATTCCAACCACACCTAACTCAATTATGAGCTCAAACGGTGTAACACTGTTCTGCATCTCAGAAGAAACTCGATGTTTTTCAGTTGGTGTTTGGTCTCTAATCTCTTCAAATGAACTTGAAGTGAGCATCTTATCATCTCTGAATTTTGCAATTATTATGTCTCCCCCATCGATAACATGTAGTTGCATTCCAAATTCTGCTGAACATGATCGAGTCCTTTCCAAGTCAAGTTTCCAAATTGCATTGCTATCTTCATCACTAAGTTTAGCATCTAAAAACTTATCGCCGTATGGATCTTCCCAAGAAAAGTTAGTAGTTGACAGGGGTTGCAACTGAATCCAGGATTCTTCACCAAATCCAGACTGTCGAATGGTAAGTGCCTTGTCTGATGTTCTATTTTCAATTCTGTTACAAGCAATGTTAGCTTCTGTCCCGAAGAATCATACAAGCATCTCAGTCAGAGATTTGGACACACATATGACAAAATATTGAATCTATCAAGAGAAACCTACTACATTGGCAATTTTCTTTTGAGGGAAGGGATGGCAATTGTAGGTTTTTTTTATATCTTCACATTCTTTCACATCTTTATACACTTAAAGCTAAAATGTAAAAATTATAGATTGACGCAGTAATGCAACAAATTGATGTTTAGGAGAAAGAGGAGAATTTTTTGGTGTAAAGAAAACAGATCTTTAACTGGTTAAGTTCCATGACATAGGTATATCACAAATCATACCCCTTATAAGGGGTGTTCAAACTCCTATTTATTTTTCTCAGACCTATTGATAGTTATGCTTGTCATTTTCAAGAACTTTGATCGGAAGGATAAACTACATTCACCAGTTTGAGGTGGAATGTTGTGCAATATAATGAATTGAAAAACATTAGGAGATATTTTACTTAATAGGACAGATTTGATGGATTTGATTTGTACAGTTTTTATTCATTTGAATTTCTATTCTATATATTTGAACTGCAATCAGCCTGTAATATCAAATCTTCTCTTTTCAAGTAATGCATCAATCACAAAGTGTGTGTTTAAGTGTATTGCTAGAGTTCTCTGAGTAGAAGACATATGACTGGAGTAGTTAATATACATATATCAGTACCTGATAGGACCATCAGTTGATCCAAGGCGGAATACCACCACAAAACGCGTTCCTTCTTCATATCCACGGATCTCAGTTCTTAAAAATCTAAGAGTACCATCATTCATCCTCAAAACAAGAGAAATCGTGTCTTCTCTTAAAATTTGAAGGGGATACGACCAATTGGTACCTTCTAGTCTCACCTAAAATTACAGAAAGTGTTTATATCATTAAAATTTAATAAGATGGAGACGAACAATGGCGACACTTGCATTGTCATACATTTCAATTAACTAATATACACTAAGTAGTCACTCAAATTAAACATCTGATGACATTTCAGCCCAGCTTCTTATACAAAAAAATTAACGTTTATAAATAAATAGGATCATGTAAATAAGGAGAATGTCGTGTAATAATGAGTAGTTTTCTATATGAAGAGACTCAGTTGTGTAGTTGAGACACGTCTCATCGCATGCCTTTCTATTTATCCAGAGCCTATTGAGACGCAATCCTAAACCATGCCTATTCAGTGGACCCACGGTCCTCTGGTGAGAATTTTTTCCGGCTAATTGTCTTCTGACTCTGATTTGCTCCTCCTTCGCTGCCGTGTGAATCACTTTGGCGCTCTGTTTCAATCATTTTTGGCCAAAACAGTCACTGCCACAGACCTATTTTCCGGTGACTTAACACCACATCATCGGAATTTCCTCGCAAAGACAACCTACTCAAAAAGCTTCAATTTGAAGAGGCAACACTAATGACACTAATAGGTGATTATCAAGCAGCATTGCGTATTGCCTCTAATCTGGTTTTTTATGAGAAAGCCAAGCATATTGAACAAGACGGCTACTATCGAAATAGGCGGCGTCGCGACTAACTTTGTCAACTCAAATGAATAATTGACAAATCTTTGTTAAGAGACTCACATTGATGAGATAAGGCCTAAATATAGGTTTAGAAGTGGGGACAGTTCTGATCTTACATGCCAGTTTTGTAGGATTTCTAAGATGGTATCAGAGCTTATCCAAGATTCGTTGGACCTCCATCTATAAGGTTAGCAAATATCAGACCACTCAAGTCACGCTCCAGATGTTGGGCGTGTGGAGGTTGTTAAGAGTCACATATTGGACGAAATAAGGCCTGAACATAAGTTTATAAGTATGGTAGTCCTCACCTTACAAGCTGATTTTGTAAGGGCTGAGTTAAACCAACGTAACTATTAAGTCTTCACTAAAACCTTAAGAGGTCCTCAAATCAAATAAATATGTAACAAGCTTGGTGCATATGATTCAAATGCTCCAGCTAAGGAGAATAACAATAATATCGTATAATTAGGAGTAGGATATCCTGAAGTGATTCCTGTCATTATTATTTGTATTTGTCGCCTTCAAGTCTAGATATGGAGACTTCGCTGTGTAGTTGAGACTTGAGACACACAATTAAATCATATGCCTTTCTATTTTTCTCTCATTCAACAATACCTTAGACAATTTGTAATTCAAGATTCCACAATTTTTCTATCTTTAAGTTTATGCACATAAGGAGAAATGAAAGATTAATTAAAGAGGAGTAATATACACATAAATTAGACATCAAATTGCGACACCAATTTAGACAGTCAATGCAGTTCAAATATGTGGTTAACTATGTTCACAGGGATCGTTAATGAATATAACAAAATGTCGCAACTCATTAACAATCAACTTAACACAGTTAAGTGCAATTTTGAAAGTCATTAACTACAATTTTCATGTAAATATCATGTTTATTTGAACAAAATAAAATCATTTATATTTGAACACAGCTTGGATGGTTAATAAGTATATGTATATTTGAGCACATGAAAATCGTTGTTAATGACGTTCAAAATTGCGATTAATTGTGTTCAGTGGATGCCTAATGAGTTGCAACACATTATATTCGTTAATCATCCACTGAACTTAATTAGCCACATATTTGAACTGTGTTAACCATGTCAACTGTTAAAATTTGATGTCACACTTATGTGTCAAAGTAACACAACTCTTAATTAAATGGGGTCAATTATCGGAGAGATATATCAAATGAGCGAAATGCAACCTGGAGTTTTTCAGGTTCCCCAGCTCCGCGACAGACAAAGGACGTCCTTGAATCAGAAGCATGCAAAATCTTCGGTTCATCTTCAGTGCTTAACTTGATGAAGATATCTTGGCCAAGTCTATTTGTGAAAGTCATAAATGGCCGAACAGAAATTATCTGTAAAACAATCATAAATACAAGAGTATTACAACTTGATGGCTTCATAACATTTATGCTAAATTTGATCTTCTGCAACAACCTTAGTTGGAACAGACTGAAAGAGGCATGGTTTTGTAGAAATGATTAGCCGCAAGCAATTGCCATCACCATCATGTGCATATATATCCAAAGAACCATCCTACAAACAAAAAGAATTAAGTTTAGAAGAGCCATATGCATTTACTTCTTGTTTGTCAACAAATAAAGCTTGACATTACCATATCACCAAGAGAAGCAAGGTCTTTAACAGGTCCAAACTGCTCATTTCCTGATTGAGCAATGGCTACTGATAAGGCTAACATATTAAAGTTTAAAGCAGATACAATTGTGTCGCCATCATATAATTCCTCATCAGTTATTTCTTCAAAGATTGATCCAGTTTTTTTGTTACTTTGAAATTGAGAAGCAATCTTTGGCATTCTTCTTTTAGCCGATGTTTCAAGAATCCTAAATGTAAGTGGAGGACATCTAGATACTCCTAACCAGTAAGGAGCGTAGACTCTAATTGTTTTCGCCAGCAAAGTGTGCTCCTTGTCATAGTTTTGTTCAAGAATAATTTGGATAACCCTGTATATAAAAAAGCGTATAAGATGAGTTTTGCGAATTAACCAATCCCTCCAAAGTAGAATCAATAGATGCCAATAACAAGTTAGTCAAACTTATAAAATAATAATTTATATTAGATTGGGAAAATTTCAACTGTCCCACAATCAGAATTTTACAACCTTCCAGATATTGAACTTCTCAAACTAATTGTTTTCGATGGGTTCCCCTGAGGATGAGATATAAGAACAGCTTCCTGTTCAAACAAAAGGACAAGAGGTATTAATGACGCAATACAACAAAAAGATTACCAAGTATTTAAGACAAAGGTACTGACAGGCTAATATCTTACATGTACGGGAAGCCAACCCCTTTGTGGAAGCAAAGATAAGAACAAAGGTTTCCTAATATCAGCACTGTATATTTGCACAGTTTCTCCAGATAAAAATACATCTCTTGAGCAAGTAAGAAAGTGGCCACTTGATTGCATTTCAAGAACTGAATATTCAGCAGCAAGGGGAAGAAAATTGCTAATCGTTAGTGGAGATTTGACTACCAAACACCAATCCTGAATAGCATCAGAATTTATGTCTTTAGCAATCTCAGTTGCTTGTATGCTTACACAAAACCACAACTTGTGGGAACCACCTGAGGTTCCATGCATCTCACTGCTGTACAGTAGTTCCTCTGATTCTGAAAGAGCTGAAACACACAGATTTGAGCATTGCTCCCCATTGCCAACATCCTCTGATAGCCTAGGTCTGTCCGTTACAGTACTCCAAGAGTACTCATATGGATTTTCTGAGGACTCTGGCCTTAATTGCAAGAAATATTGTATAGACTGTGTCAAGCCAGATAAAGGAAGTGGAACAGCTTCTCCTGGTTGGAGTAGCCCAACAGATAGTTCATGCTTAAGATCGTCTGCTATAAGCTTCCTGTTTCTTAGCCATTTCCTCTGCCTAGCAGAATTAGAAGAAACCTTTGGATCAACGGATTCAGGCCATCTCAAACTCTCCACATCAGGAGCATAAATCCAGCCATCAGAAGTATTGGTAGATTTTGTATCTAATTGCCAATCATCAATCCATTCCCAACCTGGTGGTAGATCAATTTCAGGAGAATCCTGGATTATACAAAAACTTATTTATTAGATCAGAATAATAAAAAAAAACAAAATAAGAGAAAGAAAGAGGATAACAAGTCCTACAGAAAAGGTTGATCAAGTCCAAGACGCAAGACAAACTCAAGGTGGTGTCATCTCAACCCCCCAAAGACGAGGGGTAAATTATAGATGTATAGTTTACGGTTGTATCTTTGCTTCTTCCTATAATCAAACCTAGCTAGCTAAGTGATGAACAGTCATGCTAACTGTTACTAGTTAGTTAGATCTTTTTCAGTTTCTGTCAATTGTAAAAGTATACAGAGTTCAACATAGAAGCCATGTGTAGCTTATAAATATAGTCATTCTGACAGATCATTGCATCATATTCATTCTCAGATTCATAGAAATAGACATGGTTTTCTCTCAGATTTGTATAGATTTCCTTTACAATATTTCATTTTCTTACGAATCCCCAACACTATTATGGTATCTAGTGCCTAACATTTCAGGACAGTGTCCGACTCCTATGTTGAAGTCCCTAATGAGCTCAACGAGCAACGAACACCATAACCATTCATCACTCATCAGTGCTTGGTTTTGCTGATTCACAAGATTCAAGCCTCAAAGTGGGAAAAGTAAATAAAGGTGCCACAGTTGATAAAATGATGTATCAATGATTGGTTGGAAAATTGATATATTGTCTTGTACAAGACCATACATTGCATTAGCTGTAAGTTTGGTTTGTCAATTTATGCACAACCCAAGAGTAGTTCATTTACATGCAGCTCATAGAATTTTGCAGTACCTCGTGGGAATCCCAAGACGAGGAATTTTATATCAAACGACTGGCAATGCAATAATTGAGGTTTATATTGATGCTGACTATGCAGGGTCAATTACTGACAGGAGGTCCACCACTGGGTATTGTAGCTTTGCTGGAGAAAATTTGGTAATTTGGAGGAGTAAAAAACGGAATGTGATGACTGCTTCTAGTGCTGAAAGTTGAGATTCGAGCTATGCCACAAGCTATTTGTGAAGTACTTTGGCTCAATTATTTTAGAAGATTTAAAGATTAAATGGGATGGATCTGTGAAGCTCTACTGTGATAATAAATCAGCAATCGGCAAAGCTCATATTCCTGTTGAACATGATCGAATGAAATACATTGAGGTGGACAGACATTTTATTAAAGAAAAATTGATTCTGGTTTGATTTGTACTCGTATGTAAGAATACCTATTCACCAACTTGGGGGGGGGAGCTTTGGAAATAGAACCACATTAATGTTACACCTTCCAGGTAGCTTTTGGCAAATAGTGTTGAGAGTTGTAGCATTATATTCTGATTCATGTACATAGTCATGAACCTAGAGAATATCATACATGCACCAAGGAAGTGGCTATGCTATTAATCTCTTTGTAAATGTAAATTGTATTGTGTATAAATAGAAGATCAGCTTAGTGCAAATCACTCAAGCACATTCAAAAAATTCTTTCTTCCTATTTTTTGCATGCCATTCAAATATAGTACCCAAATATCCTAAGATTCTTTCCTATATTATGGTACAAGGGAAGGCTTTTTATCAACTAACCTGATGGGATTTTCCTTTGTATGTATTATGCTGCCCAGGATAACCCGACCAACGAACCCACCCACTGTGTGCAGTTAGCTTTTCTGTCTCATAAAACTCGTCTGTCTGAATTCTAGAGCTCTCTGTTACAGTAGATTCAGAATCACTTGAATTATTCAGCAAATTCACTTTTTCAGATGGAATTTTTGAGCTAAGACGCAAATCGAGCACGAAGTCTGTGTAGTTACGAACAGAAACAAGAGATCGAATATTGACATATCTATTGCCATCCTTTACACTAGCTTCACTGGCAACAACAGCATTACCCAACCTCCAGCAAGCAGCAGGGGCAGCATAGTTTAGCCTTACAGTAGTCCAAGGACCTTCCTTGCTAGGACTAATTTGAATAAACCCAGATTTATGGACATCATTATTAAAATTTTGGTTGCTATTCTGGACTTCAGAACTATGCATTAGTATGGCACATCTCAATTTGCGAGCCTTCTTCTGATAAGCATCCTACAATCTCAGCACAACACAACATTACTACCGAGAAAACAATATGAACAAAAATGGTAAATCATAGACTACATTCACCATGGACAAAGAATCTTCTGCAGACAAATCTATCCAGTTCAGCTTATTGGAAAAAGCTTGGGAATATGAGGAATCGTCAATAGTTGTTGCTATCTCGCTCAAGGAAGCCGAAAAAAACCCAATGGGAACTCCTACAGAAAACAGAAAAACTTTTAGTAAAGATTGTGCAACCTATGTTCTTTGCAATACCAACAAAACATACACAAGTAATTAGTAATTTTATTGCGGACATCTGAATTCATATTAATTTTGTTTAGACTTTATCCGTAAGCATTCAATGTTACATAGGTCTGGATTGAATTTCATGGAAGTACCTTCACTCATATCTGTCACAATTAATTCCAAAGTATAGTAATCCTGCAAGGAAAACATGAAGTTAGGTTTACAAATGGAAAACATTGATTGGAAAACCAAAATGAAGATAAAAACAGAAACAACAAAAAATAACTAAGCAAAAGAAAATATAGGAGAATCAGGTGAATCTGATATTATTCTCCCCCTGCTTTTATTTTAATTAGCTAGCCATTTGATTTTAACTTAGTCCATTAAAAGTCTTGATTGATGGGACAGCCAAAATTTCTACCATATAAACAGTCCTACACTGCAGTAATAAAACTTGGAGTATTTCCCCCATTACTTCTACATGGTATCAGTAGTTCAAGATTTTACGATCTAGAGATTCCCGTTCCTCCTTCCTAATGCCACAAACAAATCACTCGCAATGACGCACAAGGAGGTGGCCTAAGGAATGGCCAGAGGCAGACTAATGCAACTGGCGAAGAGCGAGATGTGACCAGCAGTGACCCAGGCGCGATGCCACACACCGGAACCGAAGGAGCTAGCCAAGCCTCGACGAATAACAATACTATCATCTGTCTAGGTTGGTCCTCATCCACAAATTCAATACAAATAGGAAGAAATAAAAGAAAGATGTTCCTATAGCACAACAATTTGTTTCCGAAATTGATTAGAATTAGGAGTCTGGTTCCAGTATAAATAAGGGCTAGTGCTTGGTCTTTTATATCATCCATAATATCAAATCATAATCATCATTCAAAGTATTTATTCTCTGCCTTTCCCCTTTATTTAAAATCATACAAGTTGCACCTACAACATTGGTTCCAACCAAATTGCTTTACATCAACAGAGTCAATAAGCTTTATTAGCCCTACTCTAATTCCAATATCTAAAAATTAATCCGTGCAAACAGAGCCAAATATTTATTAGAAATCCAGGACTACAAAACATCCAAATAATCTATTCGAAACAATTTTGGTCATTAGTAAATGCAAACATAAATGAAAGTAATCTCCAACATGATTTGACCATGAGAAAGAATATATGAAGGCAAGCAAAATTGTCAAGTACCAGTGAATCAACTTTGAAGAAAAATATTTCATTCCACTTGACTAACTCAAGATCTGAAGGATGTGCCCTTCTTCCACATGTGCGCGCACTCTGTTGATGAACCATTCCATCAGTAGGGAGACTCGGATTAGGAGAAAGCCGGACAGCCACTGCATATTGCTGAGAATCTGAACCTCCAACTCGAGGAAACTGCATTCAAAATATGAAAATTTTAAAACCAATTGCATAAAAAGCATTGCAGCATTCCTTAGGGTTAAAAAATCAACAAAATCAAATATAAATTGTATGCCACTCCTAAGACTGAAAATATGTTTATTACATCATATTATGTGGGGAGAATGTACATTTATATAGGCAGGAGTCTCCTAGTTAATCCCCAATTAATAAGGAAGATTAATCAATATCTCAACAGCCACAAAAGATAAAACTAAACAGTCACAACTTTCAATATCTCAACAGCCACAAAAGAACCAAACCATACCTGTGCTTCTGCTATGATAATGGTCACCATTGTTCTTAATTTTTTACAAAGTTTGCCCCTCAAATGAGATTCTAACATATCTTTTGAGACAGGTACTTTCACAGCCTTCATATCCCCGGATGGCATCTTAATTATACTTTGCAGACCCCTGGCTTCCGTAGCACGTATAAAAATATCCTGACCAAGTTTGTTTTGTGGGATTATATAATAATTTCTCTTGTTGATAGCATCAATGATAGAGTTTCCACCAAAAGTTGGAGAAAATGCATCCTTTTAGATGTCAACAACCACCACAAAAAAGGGAAACAGGTAACCACGTTACAAGGTGAAAAGAAATGTATGAATCAAAAATATTTACAAAATTCAACACAGCTTAAATAAGAGAGGGCAAAGAAAATTTACTCTATTTTGATAACTTCCATGAGCATGGCTAAGGTTGTTCCAGCTTGCATAAGCTTGAATGATCATATTAACATTAGAAACTGAAACATTTAAGTTCAGATCTCGAGTTGATGTCAAACGTAATTGAGAGGCGGCACCTGGGGCATTGAGATCATATTGGTACCTAAGAGTAGTTGTAATTAGAAACTACAAATGAAATATAATTTTAAAACAAGCAAGCACAACATTTAAATATTAAAAATTGCTTTCAAATTATTAAAATAATAATACTCTTGTTTATATCTAATAGGTAGGGGAATAAATCGGAGAAGAGGTAAAGCCCCTTATAAGAATCTAGTCTTTTACGACAAAAAAGAAGGATCAACTCCTGCAATTGTAGATAAAGATACTGCAAAACTTCAAAGGTCTGCACCTAACTCACACATACTTGATGACAAGATACTGTACCTCTGCCCCCCTACTATTATTTTATACCAGGAAAATTCTAGTGTGCAAAAGTCACATAAGCGGTGCACCGTGCAAGACTATTTGAGAACCATTGGATCAAGCAAGGTGCATATTTAATGATACATCTACAATATTGGATCATCATCATCTCTCTCTCTTCCGCTCGACTCTTTCCCTTCGTCTTCACCATCTAACATCGCTTCTAATTCTAAATTACTAAACAACCACCACTTTAATTAATCAAAAACATTAATAACTGGATGAAAGAATAAGTGAATGCAGATTTAATTTAATTACTATCCTTGGAGAAAGATTTCAATTCGAAATTGAATCTAAATGAAAAAACCAACCGTAGTTGTACCAGAAAGGTGTGAAGAACAGAAAGACAAAAGGAGAGGAGAGAGAGAGAGAGATCTATTATTTGCATCAACCAAAGCAAACCACTGTTTGCAACAACAAAAACTCCCAACCATGCACTTGAGATTTTATGAAGGCAATGTGTAATAGGAGAATTCTATAATTTGTATACACAAAACAATTACCTTAAGAATCCATCTACTGGCTCAACCAGAGGCTCCCAGGCTTCATACTTATCATTATATGATTTGGCGGCAACAGAGAAACCAACAGTGCAATTCAGATACTCAGTTCTTCCATGCAAACTGAATGTTATTCCACTCAAAGATATATTGAACAAAGGAACCATCTGTAAATATACAAAAAAAGGCAGTCAGTACAAAAGTAAAATGATCATACCAATTAGATTTCATTACGAGAATAACATAAAGGAACCATTGAATAATCCACAACTGAGAAGAATACAGAAGGACAGCAAGAGCAGAACTAGTATAGAAAGAGAACCCCATCTAGGAGACCACTCTTTTGATTTTCCTTAAAGTGAACTATAACTATTAGACTGAGGAAGAAAAATACATCATTGCTACACATATAACTCAAAGCAAGCAATTTCTATAGCTTCTTATTTAAGGTCTAAACCAAAAACAAATGGGATTAATATTGTACACGTGAAGCATCTAGCAGTTTAGAAAGTTCAATGCAAGCCCACCTCCTTAAATAATTTTAAATTGAAACACAGAAGAGCCTAAACTCAAGATAGGCCAAAAACCAACCCTCGCAAAATTTAATCTGTAAAGCAGAATTTGAATAATTTTAGATTTAGCAGACACCCTCATGCAAGAGACTTTTTGACTTGAAACTTGGACAAATGCACGAAATCATGCTAACATAATGCTGAAAGCCAACTCTTTTATGTCGGAGAATGGAGACATCAAAGATCAATTTTTAGACCACTTAATGCCACTCAGTCATGATGTCAAGGAGGCTTTGATAATGTTAAGAACTAACTCTTCCAAAAGCTTAGATTGATATCCATGGAATGTTTTACATCTAACACTATTTGAGAATGACATTAATCATAGCAAAATAAAAAGCAAGATATAACATCAAGCCCCTACTTGATGTCCAAAAAAGCACAATAATAATACTTAATAGTTACAAAGTTAAACCAAAAACATAATATTAACCAAGAAAATCTATGCCCTATACATGCACCATTTTTCATTATATTTAACATACAACTTATGAATCAAATTAGTGTTTGCAGTCAAATAAGAAGATAAAGGTATGCCAATGGATAACTTATGTTCAAATATAAAATCTAGCTGCATGCCACAATTAACACTTTCCACATTCACTGAAAATTCAAAGATAAGTACCATTAATTTTACAAGCTTGAGTGCCTAGGTGACTGGGCACTCGGCTATTATTATTATTATATGAAAGCTGCAAACTGAGTGTTTTATTCTCACCAAACCACTGTAGTCATCAAAAAGAGCAATTGAGAAGGTTCCAATTCCAGCATCAATGATTGTCGCATCTGAGCCGCTTGGCAAGCTAAAATCTGCTAGCTTCAAAGCAAATCTTCTTGGGGGTCTTTTGAAACCACCACGGACAATAAAAGTCCCCAACTCATTGTCAATAGTCCATATGCTAAATGGCTCTGTTACATGCTTGGCATCTGACGTATCCCAAACACTTTCTTCCAGAAATTTATCTCCAGCAACCAAATCGCTCCTCATGCATCTTAATGTGCTAAATTCATTTTGCTTAGGCTTCCCTTTACATGCAACACAACCCAAAGAAACAAAACCAGGTGGAGCTTGGGGAAGCCAGAATGATATGCTTTCCATACCCCTCTGCTTTTTTATTTGTCCAACAAGTTGAAAATCTAGGGGAGTTTTAAAAACATTTTCATCTCTAGAGTCATGAAGAACAATGCAGGTATTTGGAGGCTCATACCTAAACAGCAGAAGATTGAATCAGCTCTCTATTAATTGTAAAGACAAGATAAAAAATTCAAGCTGAACTGTTACGAGAAAAAGATTCAGAGTACAATGGTGTAAAACACACCCTTTAACAGCTACATCTCCAAAATATACCATTCCCGTTGGAACAACTGGGCGCCATATGGACAGCCTCTTTCTTGAATTTAATCCCTGATTCCACCATATTAACTGAAAGCTTGCAACAGGCTCCAAACGGCGGTTAGAATTTGCATCAGCAGACTGGTCATATTCCAAAGATTGTTGTCCACCAGGACGAGCATGAGAATCGAAACTATTTAATGCTGCTGAGGATGCCTTTAGAGAACCATACTTAATGCAACGCAATTCGTATGTTTTACTCATCAAACTATGTGTAGTAGGATCAACTGGCAAGAAAGTGCCAAAAGAATTATCCACTCGCCAAAATCTCACACTAGATGATGATCTGCAATCAAGACAATTAAAAAAAAATCAATGAGAAAAACATGATCTTGTGTCTGATCAACAGTTAAAATTAATTATTATGTATGTACACTACCCAACTTAAAATCCATGGTAATTAGATTCCTTCATATCTGATTTAAAGCTTGGAATGTAATTTAACAGTCGAGTAAAATGATCACATACAAGTTATTATCAAATCTATGAGTTGACATCATCCCCACTTGTAGAGAATGGAATGGATCTGAACTTCAGATTTATACATTGCAGAAGACAACATACAAGCCATTGCCAAATTTATACTCCCTCCGTCCCTATATCTAAGCACCTTTTGCATTTTACACATTTTTTAAGAAAAGTTGTTAGTGCAATTAATGTGTCTATTTTGTGTGTTAATATTACCAAATTGTCCTTTGTTTATATGTGTATTAAATTTGACTTTTCATATTTCAAGACAAGTTAGTAGTATTAATTAGGGGTATGTTTAGGGAAGAAAAAAAATAAATGCATCTAGTAATTTGAAAAGGGGTTTACATTTAGGGACAAAAACAAAGTCAAATGGGTGCTTAGATATAGGGACGGTGGGAGTACATTATAAACAGGACATATGTGTTAAACAGGAGACAACACAAAATTTCCACTTACGTATTAGGCATGCCAATCATGATACAATCCCTTAATGAACATGGAGATACAGAAGAAGAAGGGATGCACAAAGCAGAAGATAGAGGAGGTGGTGTCCTTCCTTGAGTAACTATACAGCCTAGTGCCACATAACCTTTGGGAGCTTCAGGGAACCAAATAGAACAGCCATCATCTGCCTCAGTTTTCCATGATAAGTCAGAATTGTCCATTTCTTCACCGCTAGTGCCTAAAGGGGGCCAAACCAGTCTGAAATGAATGGGTCTCTTAACTGTTATAGAATTGGTATTTACTGCAAGGACTCCTTTTGTAGGTGGTTTGTCTCTGTAGAAACAACACATCATATTAATATTTAAGTCAATCGGTAATTAAAGCACCCATCTGAATCAAGAAAAAATAATGGTAATATTAAGAAATTTCACTGACAGTGGTGTCAGGTAGTCACCAAGTACAGCAAAACCAGGAGGAGCGTGAGGTCTCCAAAAAGCAAAAGTTTGATCAGTATGAGGATCTGCATGGTGCAAGAAATATGACTAGTGTCAATACAGTTGCCAACATATTTACCTAAAATAGAAACAAAATAGAGAATATCAATATACTTTTTATGATTCCAACTTTGTCAAAGTGAGAACAAACAATAGTCATTTTCTTCGATGTCATCCTCAAAAATGATAGAATATCATCCTCCACAGCTAGAAATAGTCTCAAGATACTGAAGGTGAAATTCATGAATATATCAGAAACAGATATATGTATATTGGTCTTCCCAGAAGCATTTGAGTACTTCAATGATGTATCAAATGGCTCCAAAATCCTGATTCCATTACTCTCCATAGTCAAACCAAGCACATCTGCACTCATCTCAGTATTGTTACCCTTCAAAACAAGCCTGCAATTGAAAATAACATCAAATGTCAGTCAATCCCGCATTATTAATTTCTTCAAAGAAAATTACTGGAAGAAAAAAAAAGCATGTTTATTTTTTATTAGGAGCAAGATAATTGTTTTATGATATTGTTAAGAGTCTCACAGTGGATGAGATACAACCTCAAAATGTGTTTATAGGTAGGAGCAGTCCTCACCTTACAAGCCTATATAAACCTAATATAGTATCAAAGCCTACCTATGATCAGTTGAGCCACGTGCTATCAGGTCATCGCTATCGGCTCATATCAGATCACCACTATCGGGTGACTTGGGTCGCACTTCAGATGTCCGATCCTGGGCGTGAGGGGAGAGTGGGTTAAGATTTCACATTGGATGAGATAAGGCCTAAAAGTGTGTTTATAAGTAGGGCAGTACTCATCTGACAGGCCGGTTTTTAAGGATGAGTTAGGCCCAATATAAAACCTAATAGATATAAACACGAATTACTAAGATGGCATTAACCCATAAAGGCATAAGGTATTGTACGCAGGAGGTTTGCTAGCTGAGCTCACAACAATTGTCTCGACAAAACAATGACATGGCATCATTGGGTCCAAAGTACACTTCTGATTTTGCCATCTGTTTAACTATAATTGACTGAAAAATAGATATAGAACATGATACATGATCTGTAATTGACTGAAAAACCGATGTAAAACATGATTTGATGGTGATTAATTATGTGTTCTAGGCCTGTAAGGTCCATTACGTGGAACGTCTATTCTAGGAGGAAGAAAGTCCATCTTGCCAATGTGGCAGTTAGTCAGGAGTTGAGGATTTTGTTAGGAGGAAGCTAGGTCTATAGCACAAGAAGGGACGGAAAGTAGGCATGCATGTTAATTGTGAATTTTGAAGAGGATACAGCACATTCAACAATATGTTGAATGCACCTCAGTACCTCACCAGAATACTATTGTAGCAAGAGTTGTGGCACTTGGGAGGTGCATTCAGAGCATATTACTGAATGCTATTCTCCACTATTGACAAGAAGAACCTTGTTTCGCATCTTGTGTTCTATTAGAATATGTTAGGAACCAAATAATTGGATTCCAAAGAAACAACAATTTTATTAAAACAAATGATAGAATAGTAGAGAATCTCTCCTCACGGTTTCTTCTTCAAAGAGAATACTATATTCACAATTACAAATATTTAAAGATGCTCTTTACCCTTTGTGTTATCTTATTTATATACATACTGTCTATAACAACCTCAACTAACTAACTTCTAATAACAACTCTTAACACGTACTTATAAACACTTTTTTATGACATATTACATTCAATGCAAGACCCTCAACATACCCCTCTTACGCCTAAACTGGACATGAGCATGACTAGAGTGGATTGATCATGAATGGTCAAACGAATCTTGAACAGACTCTATTACTATTTTAGAATTAAGGTCGAGCCTAACTCAACCCTAAAAAACCACCATGCTAGAGCACATGATGGATGATGGTTGAGTTGGTTGTTCGAGGCTAAGAAAGCAGAAAAGTGGAAAATAAACGGGAAAAAAGGATGACACGGTGACAGAAAGTCAAAACTAAAGACAATTGGCTCCCAAAATTTAGAACTCAGCAGCGAAATAGTGATGAGACAAGTCACAGAGCATTGAACTAATCTCTAAATACCATGCTGAAGTCATGAAGTTTAAATAAAATAAGAAGAAATATGATTCTGGTGTAACATAGTATAATGACTTGATATTGACTTGATAGAAAAGAATCAACACTAACTTATATTTATAGGGTAAAAGACTCCTAAAACTAAATAAATAAGGAAATCAGGAAACAGATCATCTTAATAACTAAGTAAATATGGAAATTATTCCTAGGAGACAATCGAAGATATTTCAAGATTAAAAACTAATCCTAAGAAATAAACTAAGACACTAACACAATATCAAACATATTATGAAAAAAAATAATTCTGAAGCCTACATTATGCTCAACAATAATAATTAAGAATTAGTTGGGCAAAGATTAAGCTCCTAACTGACCGGTCAATCTAGAACTAAGAAAAAATAAAGTAGCAGTAATAATATAATTAAAAAGAAAGTACTACAAGTAGTAATCAGAAGCATAAATGGTCAAAAAGGCGTGGAATTTTATTGGAACATGTAAATGCAATTCACCAAAGAAAAACTCACCTGCAAAATCCATCCAACTGTGCGAGTAGAAGTTTATTAGACAGGTTTGATGATTCGCCTACATCTTTTGATGTGTTATAAAAGGTTAACTCTGGACCAACAGCCTACAAGAAGAAAATTCGGCTAAGACATTATAAAATAAAAAAATAAAAATAAAAAGACAAACAATATAACTCAAAACCATTACTTCTTGTCAAAACACTCTACGGAAATATTTATATCAAAAGGACTGCATATTTTATTGCATAAAGATAAAATAAGCAAGAAAGAAGCAGAATGTCACAACATGATCACACACATTAGAGAGTAAGGTTTGAAGAGTATACTCAAGAAGAAGGAAAACTGTAAGAGGCTAGTCGGTCAGTTTTAAGCAGTTAAAAGTAGAAGGAAGCATAGGTAATTAAAATCTGTCAACAATAAACAATGGACATGTAATTAAATAATTGAAATAATAATAGGAAATCTTTTTTGGGTAAATGAATAAAAATGATATTTTCACAGTAGGATAAGGGGAAGCCCCTTGTAAAAGGACTTATGTACTTAATACTTCTAAATACAAACACCATTTTTCTGCCTTTTTCTCTTCAATATTCATTTACAATTCCTGTCACGCATAACCTAAGAGGCTGTCATAGAAAATGAGTAACAAGAAATACAGTAGATAAACAGTCATCCTGCCTTGTTATTGTCAGGAATCCGGGGGGTGCTTCTATTACATTTTTGAAACATTTAGAAAACCTTAAGCAATAAGGAGTCAATTTCAGAATATTCTAGTGAAAAGGATCCGAGAACTCATAAGATATAGCAAGCACAGTCATGATCACTGTGCCCAACAATGCATATGTGCTCGTGCTGGCAGGTGCATGCTTTGACATTGAGTTTTCCCTAATCAATGCATGGTCCAACATCATTAAGCACTAGCTAAGGCAGTCCATATGTCTGTTATGCATGTTTACTAGGGGCGTTTTGGTCCAGAAGACAAAACCTGGAACAGAATCTGCTTAATTAGGATTGAAGGGGGGCTACATGGGACAAGTAATGGAGCTTTTGCTGACATTCTAGCCTCAGAAGACAAAACCTTAACAAGGATCCAACAATAATCAACAGAAGGAGCTTTTGACATGACTCCAGACCAATATACGTGAGAAGGAAGATTTGTGAAGAGCTATATTCCTTACACGCCCTTTTCTTTGTTGCCGTAGGATTTATATTGTTTGTTTTCATACTAGTAGTGACTAACTCCTCGGCTAATGCCGAGGGAAGATCTTTTATTTTGATAATAGATTTTTCTTTAGATATATTAATATTTTCTTCAAACGGGTTTAATCTATTGCATTGATTTTACTATTAGGAATTTATTTGTTATTTATGAAACATGGATGATCAGCGACAATACCAAATGATTGGCTGAACAATAGAATGAACCGGGCCTAGGGCTGTAGATGAAGCAAACACTTGAATATAAATATTTCCCATTATTAAAAGGTTTAAGCAACTATATATATATATATACGAGAATAGGAAGAAAATCAAGATAAAAATCATAATGTGGTATTAGCTATCTCACACCTCGTAAGAAACGGCTTGCTAAACGTGGTTTACCTATTTGAATGTTGCTAACAATAATCCAGAACTTCCGGTAATTACAAGCAAAAGTACACATACACAACTCTCCCATCATTAAGAATCAATGACATATTCAAGAATACGCAAGTGCATAAGTATTTAACTTTAGCAACACTTAACCTGAAGCTCAAAGATAACTTCCGTAGAGCTATTAACTGCATTATTCTGACATGGTACTTCATGCACTCTACCTCTCGGAGACGTTGACTTAGGACTTTCAACTGATTGTTCCAAATAGACATTATCATAATTTAAAGCTGAATAACTACTATTTGCCCCAAGATAAACACAAGAATCCAAGTGCTGTCCGCCCTGCAAAAAGACAACCAAGGCAATTCGTTTTCTGAGCATGCATTGAAACCTTAAATTCACAAAGTAGCTAAAAACTAAATAGATATAGTTAAGCACTGAAACCTTAATAACAACATTTCGAAATTGCAATTTCTTCCCATTTCCAATATAGATTATAGCCTCTGAGCTAGCTGATGTAAGATTAAAACCCTGTGCATCCTTTAAATATAAAATTCCACCATCCCCGTCATAAATGAAATGATCAAAATTTTCATCATCGGCTATTAAAGGTTTTTGAGGTGAGAGGGAAAATTCAGCATAAGGTTGCTTGTAGATGGACTGATCCATGATGATAGCATCCAGCATGGAGGAATCGTGTTCTTCAAATGATAGCATACTGCTGACCGTTGGAACGAAAAATTCAACTACTGCAAGAAGAAAATCTAGTGCAACAAGTAACTGAGGTCTCTGGATGCATAAAGAAACAAATGTTGAATCCGGACCAAATTTCGTATCAACAATGAGCATAGTCTGAACTGGTTCAATACTATTCCCTTTACTTGAGCTACTATCAACCGAGTCCTGATTTTCATAATATGAAAAAGTATTTGGAGGACTAGCTCCAATGTTGTCAGGCTTTCCTATTGCTAACCGAAATCCTTGTTCAACTCCTTCTCGGTCATCAAAAACACTGAAACCTTGTAGTGTTGCAGAAAGGAATCCATTTCCTGCTGTACTGGACTTGTACAGCAGCCATGCACTGCTGACCTACATGAGAGAAACAAGAGTAGAACCATAAGAAGTGAATATCACTATCATCATTCGATCACACCTTTTATAACCGTATTAAGCTTTAGAGTAACTTATTCCTTCAATCTTCAACTAAAAAGATGTTTTCCTACATGCTCTATCACTAACACCAGCTATCAAACCTTTGTTGATTAATCTCATCAATGCTACTATCCTTTTTCCTTGCTAGTTGAATAATCAATTATTTTACACTTACATTAATAGAGAGAGAGAGAGAGAGAGTAAATGGATTAGTGAAATAACCAATTATTTTACACTTAAATTTGCTTATTAATCAAAGCTATTCATTGGTTTGAGTAAAATAACCACGAAAGTCTTGTATATAGGAATAGAGGGAGTAATTATTTGACCTTCCTGAGAAATGACATTGACAGTTTAATCATTTATAATTATGACATCAGAACAAAAACCCCACACAGACATAATATGCCTTAGATGGGCAAATCCAATATCTCCAAACAGCCAAACTCTTAAATTACCAAGCTACCTCACAATGCTAAAATATGGCTATTTGATTTGATGCGCATTTGATATGGTGATACATGATTCCTTGAAAACTTAAGAATACAATGAATTTAGGGTACACCAAAAAAATAGGATAATGATATAATAAAATCCTTGCTAAAAATTAAAATGATATGATAATATTTTATCAATAACCATAAATGAATTAATACATATGTTTAGTTTAGGTTAAATATGTTTTTAATCCTATAAAATCACAATTTTTAATTTAGTCCCTATGCAGTCCATATGTTTATTACTCTAACTCTATTCAATTTAAAATTCATTTTTCCAAAGACAAATGAATATACATAGTTTATCCTCTTAAAGTTTTATCAAATGAGATTTCATCAAATGAAAAAAATAAAGATAATCTAAGATGTAATGAAAATACATCAGTAAAAAAGACAATATACCTGTACAGTGGCCAGAGATGCATCTCTTGTTACCCCTGTATATATACTCAACTCAACCAGATTAATGGACACACAAATTTTAAGAACAACAGAAGCTTCGACTATTGTGGTCCCTGAAGCAACGCCATTTGCAACCTCAGGCACAATATCTACAGTTGCATCATTTAATTCCATAGAGGAATATTGATTCGGCAGTGGAGGAATATGTGGAACCTCTGAAAAGTTGGATACAGAACACTCGGTAATAATCTGATATTCTTTATTTGACAATGCCGCTTTCAACTCTTCAATCTGGAGAATCACAATATCAAATACAAGATATGTCATAGGAATAGCAAGCTTTTACCAAGTGGAAACTAGAGGAAATAATAACATTGATATTTGAATGGATGACTACCAATTTTTTAGAAGCATTTCATATGAAAATGAAATATTATTACCTTGATTATGACTTCCACACTTGGAAACCGACACAATAAGTCTCGGAGTGACCTATGAATAGTCACCGAAAGCCCATTGACTTCCTGAATTATGCTTTCGCCCAAGTCTGTTCCGGTTCCAACATTTAAGTTAATGTGTTCAACCTACACTTGAGAGTTGAGAGACCAATCTTATTAAAACGATATAATTTTGAAATTGGAACCTATTACTCCAGAAGAAAATGTAAACATCAAAGTGAACACTGAAGATAGGGAACTCCAATGCACAAGCGCATCCACGTGATATTTGGAGATCCTTTCTAACCATGTTTCCATTACCTACAGATCAATCATATTACGACCAACCAGTCTCACCTGAACCATCATAGTTTCCAAGTGCACTGCATTGATTTCACTTTTACTTCCACCAATCCACTGAAAGGTGTTCTTCACAGTTATATGAACAATGTCAAGCCTCAAAAAGCTGCAACAGAAACATCAAAGACAGAATGTTGAAGAAACTCATGTCACAATTGAGCCATAGCTTAACAACTTTTGCAATTTGTATAAATTAAGCTTTGATACATTTCAAAGTTGTAAAACAGTACAAGCACTAATTTGTTTATACAGACTACTCTAAACCTAATGGACTTGATTAACGGGCCGAATACTATTAATACTATTGGAAATTCTGCCTTTATTGCGATCTCCCCCTAGTCACCTAATTGCGACATTTGAGCTGTCTCGTGTTGGCTTTGAGGGGGCAGATTTAATCCCACATCGGTTAGATAGGACTTTTGATAAGAATTTATAAATAGGAGACACTCCTCACCTTAAAAGCCGGTTTTGTAAGGATGAGTTAGTCCCCAAATTAACCCATATTTCAACAAATACACATAATTACAAATATTATTTACAATAGCAACACTCCCGCTCAAGCTGGTGAATAGATATCTATCATTCCAAGATTGCAAGTAAGTTGGTTGAATCTTTTTGTTGGTAAACCCTTTGTTAACACATCTATCAGTTGACTTGATACCTAGAAGGAATATAGGTTGTAGCTATCAATCAACTATATAGCTTCTCTTTAATGAAATGTCGGTCTATCTCAATGTTTTCGTCCTGTCGTACTAAACAGGGTTATGAGCAATACTGATGGTCGATTTGTTGTCACAAGACAACTTCATAAGGCCTTCACACTGTATCCTCAAATCTTCTAGCACGAGTTTCATCCATAGCTCTAAATTCTGCCTCAGGCCTCAGCACTTGATCAAGCCACTACACTTTGCTTCTTACTCCTCCAAAGCAACAAAGTTCCCACACAAGAAGGTAAAATAGCCAGAAGTCGATTTTCTATCACTCGCTGAACCTACATAATCAACATCATTATATGCCTCCATAGTTAGGCATCCACCTCTTTTAAACAGAAGCCCTCTCCTTGGAGTGGCTTTGAGATATTGTAGAACACAATCTATAGGGTATTGTACTTTCCTTGGTGGGAATCTCCTGACTTGGAAGAGTAAAAAACGAAGTGTGGTATATATATTCAGTCCAGTGCTGAAGCAGAGTTCAGGGCAATGCACAAGGGATACGTGAAGGACTATGGCCGAAGATCATCTGGGAAAACTTGTAGATAAGGTGAAATGAACCAATGACACTTTATTGTGATAATAAACCCGCTATTAGTGTAGCCCTTAATCCAGTACAGCATGATAAAACCAAACATATTGAAGTTTACAAGCATTGAGTTTAGATAGTGGCCTAAGCTGCACTCCATATATCTCCTCTCATGGCAATCTTACAGGTCTTCTAACTAAGGGGCTGAATAGCAACAACTTTAAAAGGATTGTTTCCATCTGGGAATGGAAAATACCTATTCACCAGATTTAGGGGGAGTGTCAAAACCGTGTATATTGTTTCCCTATTTAGCATATGTTAGTATAATGGGAACATCCCTAGAATATATGATTGATGTATTCTGGGCATAATTCAATCAATAGAATAGAATGCAATATACCATCATTCTTGACAGGTATAATATTTTATACTAGGTATGATAATAGTAAATTCACAATATTGGCTTGCCTTTTCAAAACAAATTAATAACATTGGCTTTATATGTGACAAAAAAGCTTACAGTTGACATATATCGTATATATAAAAAAATAAAACATTAAAGAAAAACTCAAAATAGTTTGAGAATAAATATTATATTTTTAAATATTACATAATACATGGTATAAAAAGTTCAAAAAATATAAATATTATTAAACACACACATATAGTTTTAATTATACAATAGAAAATATTATATGGTCATATATTCTATATCTAAAACCTTATCATTTCAACAAAATGAAAATAAAAAACTTAAATACTCAGCTTACTCAAGGCTATCTGTTCTCCTAGGCATTAATATTATTGGCTTCCTTAGAGAAAGATCAAACTTCACAGCAGGCGATCCTTCAATTTCACTAGCTGAAAACCATTTCTCTGAATTTGTCACTTGATCTGTCACTTTGATGACACTTTTTGGGGTATTTGGAACAAGACCCATAAAATAGCCAACAACCTGTATGTGTTTGTATACATTAAAAGTTATAATTATATCACAAAATACACGATGCTCAAACCATTCAATAAAATACCTCTTGCACAAATCGATTCAGATAAACAATGCGCACTTCTGAAAGCTCCCCAAAAAGACTGAAATCATAACCTTCATAGTCTTCATCATCGTTGCTGTATGACGTGAACTCCAACTACAATGTCATCGGGGCATTGAACAATAAAATCACTACATTAGAACTCGACATAGGAAGTTTCAAATAAATCTAATAGAAATGAGGAGGAATCAGAATAAAGTATTGATTACCAATTAATAATCTTGATGAAATAAGAAAAGTTGTTGGAAAATGAAAAATACAAAACATCCTTTAAATGGGAAAAAAGAGGAAAGATTTAAACCAGAAAAGATAACATATCTTGCTAAACAAAAATGCTATGAAAAAGTGAGCCATAAAGGCTTGAAAATTCAACAAGATGTCCAATTCATTTTTGTATCTGAAAAGGAAAATATACTAAAAAGACTACACAAAATACTAGATAAATAACCCTACTCTATGACTTAAATACAACATCAAAATGGCCTCATCTTTCCATAACAAAATACACTGGAATGTGGAATGATTCTTCAAAGTTCATAACCACAAACTAACCCAAGGTTGAAGGAGACTGGTTAAAAACACGACACTAACTGACAAGACCCTATTACATGTGTTAAAGGATACAGTTGATCTATAGAGTGATGATTATGAGTGAGTTGTATTAATTGGGAGCAGACTTGATTGCTTTTGTTCTAACAAATAAATCCTAATAAATAATAAGTAGGATCGGCTACATGGATCAAGCAACGCCACAATGTCCGCTCTCTTTATTGCGCTAATTCGTATAAATTACAAACAGTTGTTTTTATGAAATTTTGATTGAAATTACTTTGATTATGATTAAAATTATAGTTACAGATATTTGCACTTTCATATTGTAACAAACTATACTTATATTTTTCAATGACACAAACAATATGGCAAATATAATATAATTTCTTATCCTTTTGAATGATACCAACAACATAGCATTTTTATAGGTAATTTTGTTTAAGGGTACAATTGGAAGTGAAAAAGCCACCCCCAAACCATGTATTGTCTTTATATATAGCATAGATATCATATTTCTATCCAACTCATTAATCTCTAGGTCTTTCTTAATAGTCTCTCTTTAAGTTTTTCTAGGTTTTCCTCTAAATCTAGCAATTTCACTACCCTCCATTTGATCAACTCTCCTCACTACGGAATCCACAGTTTTCCTCTCCACATGCCCAAACCACCTAAGCTGCCAAGTTTTCACCATCTTTTCACGATAGGTGCTACCCAAACACTCAATAATGTTGGCATTTCTATCATATCTCGTCTAGTCTTACTCTTACCACACATCTTATGCAACATTCTCATCTCTACTACACTTATTTTATTCTTGTGTTGGTTTTCACCGCCCAACACTTCTATCATAAATTATCATAAACAATATTCAGTTATATCCATATTTTCTCTTTCAAGTTGAAGAATCCTTTTAAGAAAACTAATAAGAAAGTCAACTGCCAAACTGGAAATAAAAAGGCTAAACCTATATGAAAAAATTAAAACAAACTGCCCAAAAGTCCTTCTACGAATCTAACAGAGACACCCAGAATAATATTGCGCTGAACACCAAATAGAGGGAGAGTGGACAATATTCTGCGTAATGCATATCATAGCAAAGAAAAATAGCCTTCCTTCAAATCATCTTTATCCAAGAGCAATAAGTTACAGTGAACAATGACACTTAAACTCAATCAATGGGTCACATTTTAAATGAAATACAAGAAGGCGGTAGAGAGAAGTACCTCCACAAAAGATCTACCCCCAGGATTTCTCATATCACATGCCCAGTAATACAAATGACTGCTAGGTAGGCTATCATCACTTATTTTCAGATTCCCCAAAGCTGCTTTAATACTGAAGGAAGAAGGGAACACCTTGATGTCCGCAAGCAAACTCTCTTGAGACAGACAAGCAAGCTTGGTTTCATCTTCCTTCATCAAAAGGATTTGGGCCTGGGCCATTTTTAATGTCAGATTGAACATAACTCTGGATTTCCCTTTTCCAAGCAATCCCTTCACAGCAAGTTCCTCAACCGTAGTGGCATTTAAATCATCCAAATCTCTTGATACATCATTTCCTACAATGGCTGAAGAGCTCTCACTAGAAGTTGCAAGGTTTCTATCCTCAATGTTAATAGAATTGATGAATTCCATAATGGCTAGGATTGTTGGTCTACGACAAAAAAATGTCAGGGTAGCCAGAGTCACTATAACCTGAAATGACAATAAAATATTTGGTGAAAAAACCACAGAAAACAGAAAGCAATCTGCTAAAACCCACAAACACTCACCTGCTTATCTGTGTTATTATACCGAGTAGAGTTCTGGTCATAAATAACAATTTGTGCTTTAACAAAACTCTCCAATTTGTCACCAAGTTCTTTAGTACTCGTAGAAGGAGCATCACTGGGTAGAAGTCCACTAATGCGACTGAACTTTGGGAGTTCCAGAGAAAAATAATCCGCACTTTCTGCTAAAGTCTCGGGTGCCTCATAAAACTTATCATCAGTTTCAGTAGGAATTACTCCGCTACCATCAACATTTTCTCTTGTGGTGTTATAGAATAATGAAATCTCGTCAGCATTTCCAATAAAAGATCTTGCCAAAAAACAAGGCTGAGATTGTTGATTACAGCAAACTAAATCTTCTATTTCCAGAGACTTTAGGATAGTGCCAATGAAAATGTCACTGTCTCGGATAGAAACCTCCACCTGTTCAAATATAAATGCCTCAGAAAAGAGAAGACAAAGAGTCCTGTTACAAACAACAAACGAACTATTTTACCTGACCACCTATAGCTCGAAATTCAAATAAACGCTTCTCTTCATTTAAAAGCACCTTCATTAAGCTCTGATCAGACTGCAGCACGATGCACATTTTTAATACAGGTGAAATTCAGATTTGAAACTAATACAACAAAAAAGCAACAGAAAGGCTAACCTGGTAACTATAACTGAAGCAAACCTTTAATTCATCAAGAACACCTGTTACAAACAATCTTTCCGCAATTGATACATCAATGACATCCTGATTATTATGTTCTGATTCAGTATCATCATGATCTGACGAAGGTTCCGTTAGACCAGAAATAGGATCAGTATTCTGCACAAGTACAGTGTAATATGAGCATTAACTGTTAGAAAACTCTAGCGGTGTGTGCTCTACTAAATACACTCAATCAAACAATGGGTGTTAACAACAAATTATGAGCATTATTTATCCAAAAATGAAATAATGAAAAAAAATATTTGCTTTGTAACCAAAACCAGTCAATTAAATGGAAAAACACCGAAAACTCAACTATTAAAGTAAATCAAGGACTAAATTTCAAATGCTTTCCTGGTTAAAAATTAGTGAGTATTAACGGTATTCATATCCAGTCCATTTATGTTTTCGTACTCCTATATTAATTGTTGTGTATCTCAGGTTTAGTTGATTTGGACTTGGTTCAAGTTCAACCTTTCCCCACCTTAGGTTCTTACTTGATCGCAGTCTGATTAGTATAATCAACTGCATGATTCTGTTATATAACTAGTAACAAATTCCGTAACAGACAGTTGCGACAGCAGTTAAAAGTAGTAATTTAACTACTGTAGGTGTAGCCTGTAAATACTCAATCATGGAACTACTATCATAATCATCACTTTGATATCAGAAATAGACTTTAGACATGGACACAACATACTTGCAGGACATACAAATAATTTTTTGCCAATCACTTTTAAAATTAAAACACATCAAGTTCAAAACTATTTTCATCAGAAACAAAGAAAGAGAAAATGAGACCAACAAACCGATGCATTATAGATAGCGCCTTGTAGGCGACTATGCCAGATAGTAACAAATTCTGTAACAGACAGTTGCGACAGCAGTTAAAAGTAGTAATTTAACTACTGTAGGTGTAGCCTGTAAATACTCAATCACGGAACTACTATCATAATCATCACTTTGATATCAGAAATAGACTTTAGACACAGACACAGCATACTTGCAGGACATACAAATAATTTTTTGCCAATCACTTTTAAAATTAAAACACATCAAGTTCAAAACTATTTTCATCAGAAACAAAGAAAGAGAAATCGAGACCAACAAACCGATGCATTATAGATAGCGCCTTGTAGGCGACTATGCCAGGTTTTCATTGACTCCTCAGATTCGCAGCGTAAAATCAGTGCATTTGCATCCTCCACAACCTACACCCATTTAGCAATTGCTATTAACAGACATTCAAAACTTCATGTAAATAACAGAAAGATCTAATGCCTGGATAGAAAATGAGGATGATTACCTTATTATTGGGTCGTGAAGGACTACAAACAACCAAAACATGCTCTACATTACCAACAAACTCTGGTGGAACCTGATATACTTGTTTCCCTCGTAGGCTATACAATCAGAGTGCAAAGGCCGTTAAGAACATATATGAAGCTAAGATTCAGATGTCTGATTAAAGAAACACTTCAAACACATACTTTAGAATTGACTAAGAAAAACGACTATAATAAGTAATCAGAAAAAATGATCTCATGTTGGTATTCATGTAGCACTTGTCCTACACTTTCCATGTGAAGAAAGACCAAAGACCGGTGTAACTCCCGGTGCAAGCTGGCAGATCCTTCTAACTAATTGATGCCAGCCTGGCAGCAAGGAAACTAGCAAAAAAGGCTTGCTGAGCAAGCTTAAACCCATACAAAGGTGAAAACAAACATAATAATTATATTCTCATAGGGAAATAATGACTGCTGAACTCCTTCCAAGTATCAAAGATATTCTCATGTTATGAAATGACATTTTGGTGAAATTATAAAAGTTATTTCAGCAAAAATTAGGGAACGCTACAAAAGTATTATAAAACTCGACGTAAAAAACATTCTAGAATACTCCTAATCCATATGATAACTTGCTAAATGCTACCATGACAAATATAATAATTTGAAGTAACTAACTAGAATTCTAAACAAAATTCAAACAAAGAATCACATAATTGGTTGAAAATAAAAAGCAAAAAGACAGCTACCCCTTATAAATACTAATAGCATATATAGACTACGATTTTACACAATAGTATTTAAGTATGTAAACAGCTTTTTCTTTTATTTTTTAATTGCAACGTGCAAAGACCCCTTATCAGCTTCAACATCTAATAAGTCAAACTTTACATACGTGGACTAATAACAAGACATGAGAAAGAAAGCTTTTGCACCTGGTGTACTGCTTGTAAGATCTTGAGTCGGGGCTTTCAAGTACATAAAGAAAAGGCCCAACTAAGCAGATGTATCTCCGCTGCCACACAGCTTCCCTAATTCCAACACCCTATTACATTTTTATTGGACACAGAATATAGGACATCAGAAGATGGTGAAACATAGACAACAAAAATGGCCAAGAGCTTAGCCAAAGGGGATGAAAGAAGCCGCTACCTTCCATGTCAGAAGAGATAACCACCCCTCTAGGTCAGCTTGATTCCAAGGACGAAGAAACTCTGAGCTCTCACCATCACCCTCCTCAAAGATCTTTATTACATGCATCAGTCGATGATACCGAGCAGGCGAAAAATGAAAGCCCAATGTTGGAAGCCTCACAGCAAGGCGCATCGAAGGATAATTAGGAGTCTCTGACTGAATCTGGTCATAGTGACAAATAAAATTCAAATGCTTTTTATAAAAGAGATAGATCTGTAACGAACATTTCCAAATGCCAAAAACTTTACCAGTTGAAGTTGCAGAATAACTCCACATCTGTCAATAACAGGGTAGAAATCACGAGTTCTAGAATGGGTTGATGTATTCAGAGAAACTTGGCTCCAGTGATAGTCGCCATCGAACAAAAATGCAGATACATCACTTAAAACCAAATCAAATCGCAAGTACATATTATCCTCGGCTGACTCCTTTTGACGGTCATCCTGCATACAGTTAACAAAAAATTGAAAAGATTAAAAAAGTCCAAGTAAATACATTAAAAATTATCAGGAGTACCGACCTGTGTTCGAATCATCAAATTCCCTAGGTCCAATAAAAGCTTTGTAGCATGGGTGTTGTCGGGACAAAAATCAGTAGGAATAGTAATCTTGGGAGCTGCAATGTCCAAGTCCAATGAAAACCTAATAAATAAGCAACAGCTAGAATTAGCAAGGAGCTTTTCAACCATTTGCAAAAACAAAACAAAAAACAAGTTTTTCAACAAGAAACCTTTTGTTTAGGGATATGTACACAACACAAACAAGGCAACAAAAAAATCCATAAAATCTAGGATCATGTTTATTATTATTTTAAATATCCTGTAATATCTTGACCTTATGTTGAAATATCGTAGATTATCTCTCGGCATCTAGTTGTTATCATGATTAGTTTCCTTATTTGATTAGAAATAGTAGTCAAGTTTTAGTATAATTAAGGGTTGGTTCTAGTCTTTGGCAAGATCTACTCTCCTTTCCTAGCCTGGCCCCACTCAAGGACGGAGCTATTCACGTATATGTGGGGGCAAGTGCCTCAACCATTCATAAAAATGTATACTTGACACTTATAAGATGGACTCCTTTTCAGAAAAATATGTGAAGTGTTGTTCCATGAGATATACAAATGTTATACGAGTAAATACTCTAAAACTATTTTTTTCACTTCACAAGCAAATTTGACAAAACACAACAAAAATTGTTTGAGGCAATACAATAGTATTCATGGTCTCTTGTTGAATCCACTTTAATATGTTATATATATTCACTTCAATACATTATGACATTTTATTATATCTTATATGTTATAATACATATTTTTACATATTTTCACTTAAAAATAATATATTATACTTTTAATAAAGTCAAATTGGTTGGTATTGTTAGTAAGAACAATTTACACATACATGTAATCACATCTCACCATGTAAATATCTGTAGAGATATTTTAAAAGTAATACAATAAAGTAGCATAATGATAAAGAATAATTCAATGTACATGCAAAAGAAAAAATACTTACACCCACAATACATATTAACTATATATCCAGGGGCGGACCTGTGTGAGGCTGGGTGTGGCTATTGCCACACCAGCCCAGCCCATACCTTTATTTTTATTTTTATGCAAAGCCAATATTATATAATATATATGTTCAATTACAAAATATTATCAACTATGATGCTATGGACTAGTGGTGCGGCTTCTGTGTTCATACCTGGTTGTCCTGGGTTCAAAACTCAACTTTTGCTTTTTTTCCTTAATTTTTTCAAAGAATAATATAAACAACATAAATCGTAAAAACAAACACAGTGGAATCAAACTTGTGAGGTGAAACCCATTGAGTTGAATATCTCCCACTAAGCTACAATGAGACACATTTTTGGATTGAGATTTTTTACTCTGAATTAACATTCATTTAAATTATTTTATCATTTTTATGATGTTATTTGAATTATAAGTAGAAAGTTTTTTTTTTTTTTGAAAGAAAGTAGAAAGTTAAATTTCACTAAAATATGAACATCACTACACAAGGAAAAAAGTGATTGACGATTTGTTACGATTAACATATATGTTGTAATTTGTTACGATTAATATATATGTTGTAATTTATTTCGCCAATTTTTTGTCTTACTACCTTCAAAAAAAAAATCTTTCCCCACTAATAATTCAATTCTGGATCCGCCCGTGTATATCCTCTCAAAAAAAAAAAACAAATTAATTACATTCTAAAAATTTTGGATCCATCCTTGGCCAAAGCTATCCCAGAGAAAGCAGTCTAGCCCCACAATTACCCCAATAAATCAACTTGTCCTTATGGTAGTCCTAGAAAAATAAGCCTGAACTGGGACTTCCCCAAAAAATAATCTTGTTCAATATTTTAATTAATGTCACTTAATAAAACCTTCAGTACATTTAGCTTCACTAGAACTGAGAATTATAGACTTATGGAAAATATCTGGTACGAGACTAGAAACACTTCCATCTTCAATTTTTTGTGGGAAAATTACACCTGCGGTCCTTTAAGTTCGATTTTTCTCCTGGATTAGTCCTTTAAGTTGATTTTCCCATTTTGGTCCTTTAAGTCTCAAAAACCTTCACATCATGGTCCCTTTTTTTAATTCCCATTTAACTCGATTTAAAAAAAAACGGGGGTTGTTAGATGTTGTTTGTAACAATGTTGATGGGGTAAAACTCGTATTCAGCGAATCATATTTTTAATTAATGTTAATTCCAAATAAAAATTACCCATGTTCTTCTTCCTATTCTTTATCTTCTTCATCAACTTTCATCATCTTCATCAAAGAAGAAACCAAGAAAATCATCCTCTTTATCCATATCATCTTTCTCAAAGAAAACCCCAAAAAATCTCAAATTAAAATTCTTAGGTTCTTCAAACAAACCCCAAAAACCACCAACATAGTGTAGAGCCGAAGGATGTTTTTGCTTTGAATGTGAAAATTGAATTACATTGAAGGCCTTGTTTCTTAGGCCCATCAGCATCTTCCCTTGCCCCTTCAAGGCCTTTCTTTTCTCTTCTCCTATATACTTGGGTAATGGGCCTATTACTTTTGTAATCAAACTACCAAACCATAATCACAATTCTAAGGTCCCGTTTGGTTTGAGCTTATTTTGAGCTTATGAAAAATAGCTTATGTAAATAAATAAGCTTTTATTTTAATTTATAAGTTCTCACTAGCGAAAATCGTATCTTC
>Ga0228711_1000088_pt1 | contig 71440 bp, 60 predicted proteins | sample MedpolnodulmetaG_2_FD_177996 | JGI IMG/M metagenome (GOLD analysis project Ga0228711, IMG submission 177996) | Root nodule microbial communities from Medicago polymorpha collected in Santa Monica, California, United States - brown nodules | ecosystem: Host-associated > Plants > Roots > Nodule...
AACATTGGTGCTAAGAGCAAGAGACACACGTGAACACACCTGAAATTAATTATCAAGAAAGTGACTTTGGTGTTAAATCCAATTGGGATAACTAGCACAACACCCAATTGAATCCAAGGTTGAAGAACGACACTGATTTCCAATTTTTTTTGAGGTAGATTGAGTGTTGTTGTTGTCTTTGAGATGATGAATTTGAGTTTTTAAATGTTTTATATTTTGGGTTTGAATATGAATGAAGGTGTTGAAGATGATTTGATTTTGTTTGGAGATTTGTTTTTTTTTTCTTTGTTGATGTTGCTACTGCTTATTGGGTGGTTGTTATTGTTTGTTCTTGTTGTTGGTGTTGTTCCTTTTTATTTTTTATTTATTTCCATGAAAGTGTTGTTGATGTTGTTCTTATTTTTTAGAAAATGGGGGAAGAAGATGAAGAATTTAAGTGGAGAAGATGAAGAAAATAAATCAAGTTTTTCGCCAATGCCAAAATGACACGTGGATAGCGGTTAACGTTTTTTGATTAAAACTAACGGAAGGGACCAAAACAAGTAACGGAGATAAAGATAAAGTACTCAAACGGTCTTGTTTTTACTTAAGGGACCAAAGCGATATCAAATAATAACTTAAGGGATCAAAAGAGCAATTAAGCCTTAAAAAAAATTAGCATAGTTGGTTATTTAGTCATTAACAATGAAAAAAAATCTAAATATGTACACTTGTTCCATTGAGGGCATATTTAGAAAACAAAAGAAATTTTATGGCTTTTCACTTAGTTAGGCAATCAAAACTAGACATGTCTATATAAAAATATGCTAGCTAAGCCAAGCCAAATTTTTTCATAAAATATGGCAGCTATAATAAACAACATTATTATAAAGATAGGATTATTATTGCACTAACGATCTATTATGCTGGGAGTAGTATTGGGTTGTAGTAGCAATAAAACATTTGTACTTGACCTAACATATTATTAGGTTAGTGCTTTTACACAACTACATCAAGATTATTCAGAGTCCTATTAGTAACTAACCTCTCTTCTCACCCATTTCCTAAAAATCAACATGGTATTCTGACCTCTGTCTATCTGTTAACAATGTTCGTCGCCATTTTGGTTTAACAGTCTCCTCGTGTCCTTGTTATTGTCCAATTTATTCTTCAATCTCAACGGATTTCTCCTTCCCAGCTAAATGTTCTTCGTCTCTAGCAATTAGAAAACTCTAGATCAGATGCTACTACGGCTTAGCATAACTTTCACGCTTGCTAGTTCTTTCTCTCTCAGATTTGGCCAACTTTATACCGCTTCTAGGCCATCAAGTCTAGGTATGCTTAGTTGTAAATTGGGATTGTGTTACAGTATAGAACACTGTTATTTGTCTGGCTTTTACTAGACAAATACTTAAAAAGAAATATTAGGTGAGTGTTTTTAGATCACATATAGTTGCAGTACAATTAGTAAACAATTCTCCCTCTTCTCTCTTCCGTACTCCCTAAATTTCAACAAACAAAATATCATTGTGTGTAAGTTTTATTAATTTGATACTTCTTGGACCGCTATATCTCATTCTAAACAGACAGGTGCACTACAGGTTATTAATGTTGTTTGGAAAAGAATGTTTTAAGATTTTAGTAAAATATATGCACATTTATAATAGACTATAAAGTTTTTTTTTGGTAGATAGACTATAAAGTTGCTAATATTGTTGATTATCCAGCCAGTCGTTATAAATTATAATTGCACATTTTACTATCCAGAGGAGTCAAATTCAAGTTTTATACCTTGCTTCCTACTTGTTGAACATTCAAGAACACTTGCTTCCATGTTGGATTATGATCATTCTTAATAGCTTCTGTTTTGCAAATAGGAATATGGTCACCATTTTCCACAACTTTTGATACTAATAAAAAGGGATCCTTCAAGACAAACAAAAGCGCATTATATATAACAATTGATGTTCCTCATAGGGCTTAACAACAGCAATACTAATAATAAGTACATACACTCTTTGAGAATAGATCTCTATATTCCAAATCTGTACACCTGAGAATCATCTCTACTGTAGTCTTTGAGCCAACACATTCCTCGGCATACACTTTGAGCTTCCCACATTTTTGTGAGTTGCCAGATCTGGTAGAATCTTGTCTGAGTAAATCTAATGTCAATGATCGATCACGCTTTGTAATTATCTGCACAGGCCAAATTGTTGTTGTTGATGGGTATTATTGTTGGAATACTAATATATTTTCAGTAAAACATAGGGAATAATATTTTGAGTAACACTTCTTGGATTCAAAAACTTACAATATGCATGGTAGTTACCTAATATTCTAATAACTGAAAAGTCGTGCATTTTCAATCACCATTGATAGAGAAAAACAATAATAGTGAATGGTCGTATAGATACAGCTCCGTTGAGAGTGTTGTGAATTTTTATTTAGTTGTCTAATATCAGGTGCCAAAAAGGTGAACAGTCTCTAATAAATTACCTCGGATAATGCACAAGTTGCCTCACCAAGAAATTGTTGTTCTTCTAACTTAAGTATCTGCACAGGTTAACCAAATAGTTACAATTTGAACTTGTATACTCGTGCTTAATACACGTGTTATCATATCTATCTATGAACAAGCGACAAGGTCCACATAGTAAATTAATATCTTGTCAACTGAACAACTTGAAAATGATTGTTGTACAACCTTACGAGAAGATTGTGCAGAATCTGAACCATTAGGAAATAAAATTCTAAGTGTAGTTGGGTTGTTTCTAGTGAAGCACAAAAAAAAGAAGCGAAGAGAATGTGAGCAATCTGATTGTGTGAATAGAAGTAAACAAAAAAAACCATATTCTATGATTCATGTTATTAAACATGCACAAAATTTTATTTCTCTCCTAAAATGCTGCAACACTATAAACTTACACATTCATACAGAAAGAGTAGCACAGCAGCATTTTGCATGTAAATTGTCCCCATTAAAAAAAATCTTGAACTAAAGAAGGTGAAATGTAAGAGTCTCTTGGGAAAAATAATAGAGCCGTAACCGACATGTAAAAACATAAATTGATCCGTTAAAATAATTATGAAATATAAACAGCCATGTGATAATATGATATCAACATCTTTACACTTTTTGCATTCCATAAATTAATGCAATTTTTTTTAAACGAAGAAAACTTGCAATGCAAAAGCTGCAAGCCCCTAACAGATAATGATAAAAAAGAGAAAAGTACAAAGATTCTTAAAATAAATGGGTCAGTCATCTTAGTAAATAGAAAAATTCTCAGAAACAGTAAGTAGTTGGCTATTTTCTTTTTCAATGAAGAAATATGCATCAAAAACTTAGATTTGCAGAACATATAAAATTTTATACCTTCACGTCTGCGTTGTGAAACTGAGTATCAACATCATAAACATGAAACCTGTGATGAAAGAAATTTACAGAACAATTCCTGGTGAAACAACAAAACGCTTATATGTCTTGTTAGAAATAAAAACACCAATGTTTAAACTTACACTAAAACCTGAACAACCTCAAAATGATAAATGAGAGTTTGTTTAGTAATCCATGTCGGACTCAACGAATTCAAAACTACTTCTGTCCGGCCAAGTTCCTCAAGTGCCCCATTTTTTCCTTTTGCATAAAGAACCAGTATTGGATCACTCTACAGCATTGAACAGTTACACGTTAAACATGCAACTGAATAATGAGAATATTATCCATTAAAAGCATAACATTTCATTTAAAGGATGACAACCAGTATAAACAAATTACAAAGGGACAATTTACATCAGCCCCTGATCCATCTGTTGTGTTTGCTGAACTATGTTAACAAGGTCTAGTAGTTCAGTATAATTTCACTTGCTACAATGATGTACGGCTATTCCTCAACCATATTTTCTTCTTGCGTGGAAGAAAGGGGGGAGTTTCAAAACTTATTGTGTTTGAGATAATATTTTCCAATTTTGTTAGCTGTAAATCTTTTTCTGAATAAAAAGATTGCGTATTTTTTGCTCCAAATTAATGAATTGGATCCGGATTGCCTACTTTAAGGTGGTAAAAACAACATGTCATTGTCTCTCTCTCTCCTATTTTGCTCCCTCTCTGGTGCTATCTATCATTTCTCTTTCATTTTCTCTCATAAACTACAGTAAAATACACTAAAGTCACATTGACTTTCCTGCGACAAAGGTAGGCAATCTATTAACAAATTAATTGCATTGCATTATGGCCTGAATTTTCTTTTTGATCTGGATTTCCTATGGTCCTCACAAGCTAAACTTCTTTAACAATTCAGTTTCTCCTTGATTATTAGCAATAATAATAAGAATAAAGCTATGCAAAGCACTAAACGATCTTGAGATTCATGAACGAAAGAGTTCAAACTTAAAACGACAAACCATCAAGAGCACATCTCAACCGCTGAATGTTCAAATTTCGCAACACCGCGGTGCTATAGTCGCTATTTGACAACACTTTGTACTTACAATAGCGACTCGTTAAAATCCCACTACACTATAGCACCAATATAGTCGCTATTTTACAATACTGGTTATGGACTGAATTCTCTTTATGATTTAGATTCTCTTTGATCCTACTCCTCACAAGATGAGGATCAATCCCAAGTACAAATTTCTTTTTCAAGCACAAGAAATTTCAATATTTTTTTTAAAACAATAAACCTTAGTAATTGTTATTATTATGCTGCGAGTGAGATCAAGTCACTCCTCTCGTCATCTCCAAGTCAACCTTATACCCCCTGCAACATATCTCAATTTCGGATCGTCTTATTACTCAAGGAACACCTTTACTCATATGAAAGCACTCCATCAGTACTTCACAGCTCATTCAGTTATAACTAGATCATTTAGATATTTCTCTTTCAAAAAAAAAATTCTGATAACACTTAAAGTGCTAGCTCAGTGGTCAAAGTTTAGCCTCGTAATCTCAAGGTAACAGAGTTCATGATCTCCCTTTCCGATTTGTAGAAGTAAAATACAATCACATAATAATACTCATGAAGTAGTACTTAGGAGTTTGCTTCAACATTACGCTTTAATTTTCTTATCTTATAGTATCTTGATTAATTTATTGAGCACAGGTTTCGATGCCACACTAAATTTTTCCTTAATCATTGTTAATTAAAACTAACAAGAATATATAAAGATGAAAAGAGCTATGAGAAGATCGATGAAAGGGTTAAGAGTCCAAACCTTAGAGAGCACATCTCGATCACGCAAACCAGAAGCAGAAAACGACAACTGCGAATTAGAAAAAGCAGTTATAACTAAGTAGAAGCGATTAATTGAAGTAGTTTAATTTTGTATTGTAGCGAAGATGGAAAAAGAAAGTGAGAACCTCGATCTGAGAGAAGAGACCTTGGTAGCCACGAGACTTGAAGAAGTTATCGACGGCGTCGTTGGAAGTGTTTCCCGGATTCAGTAGACCTCCGGCAGTTCCGCCGATTGCCGTGCGGCCACCGGCGACATCGGAGCAGCAATTTCCCATAGCGTTGAAATGAGTCGGTGTAATTGAAATTGAAATTGAATATCCTTTGTTTATTTATCTATCTATATGCTTCTTTTACAACTTGCCAAATTTATTTACTTTATTTTCTTGTTATTTTGTGGATACTCGTCTTTATGCTTCTTTAAACAAACACAGATATTAAAAAGGAGAAGTTGAAAGAAAGAGAAAAACAACGCGCTTTTCTTTTCAGAAATATTTTTGGGAAATGCTAACCGGTATCCCGGGGCACTGGTTAAGGATACTAAAAAGGAAAATTACATAGTAATTATTGCATTGAAAACTGTGTAATTAATCCATAAATAAGTCAACAAAGTTTCCTTTTATGGTAATAAATTCTTTTTTTGTATGCTTAACCAGTGTCCGAGGCACCGGTTAACATGACCCAATATTTTTTAAGTGAAGAAAAGTTTGACTTTATAGATTTTTGGTTAATAACGATTTATTAACGGTTTAATCAATATTACTATTATTTATCAAACAAAAATCTAGAGTGTGATCGGTTGCGAAGAGAATGTTAGAAACGATAAATGTAAAAGGATGTGTGTAATCGACTAAATATAAGTATTAAACAATATAAAATAACACATAACAAATTTTTACGACATTTAATAACTTTTTTGTCCTATATGATATTATTTCATAGACAAAATATTATTTTAAAATTTTATACAACTTGTACTTCTAACAAAAAGTTATCTTTTAATGAGAGATACAAATTTCATTTTTATTCCATCTCATGCCGTGAAACCAAAACAAAAATACTATTAGTTTTAATCAATCGTTTAGATTTGCTAGAAAACACACTATTAGTTCCTCTTCATCTTGTACTATTTTACCTTTTTTTTAGTCATAGTTTTTTTTTTTGGTCAGGTAGCCTAGTGGCTGGAGCTCACGCATTATAAATGTGGAGAAGTGGGGTGTCAGGGGTTCGAACCCCTGCCCCTGCATAAATTATGCAATGTCCCTACCAATTGAACTAAGCCCACGGGGACTTTTAGTCATAGTTAATTCAGATGCATGTTTGTTTTTATAAAAACGCGGCGGACTAAAAACTACATATTTAGCTTCATAAATATCACATTCTCTCTTCTCTAAAAATAAAAAAAAAATATCACATAGATTGGGACGTGAAATTTGACATGCCATGATCCAAACATGCCAGTAATGTTTTTGGTACAAAGTTTATGCGACTTCTTTATTAGGAAAATAGTTGATTTTTAATTTTTTTTGCATTACAATGGAACTAATACCGTTTGGTCCAGTAGGGTAAATGAGCCAAAGACGAAGAGGTTGCATCTTACATATATTTGGATCTAGCTTAGCATTTGAAGGTTTATTTTGTCTTATAGCAAAATTAAATTTAGAAGATAAATCGAATAAAAGTTTGCGGTTAGAATAACTTGCGCTACAATTTTTATCTTCATCAACGTCTTAGAATGAAGGGGAGTTGAAGATTTCTCTCGATTATATTAGCAGGCAGGCAAACCAAATTGCTAATTTGTTTGTGGTCAAACCCTTCATCTATATACGGATATTTATATTCTTAGTCTTATGACATGACTCTATCAATGTTCATCTTAGTCGTAGAATCATTGTGTTAACTTGATCCCTCCCTATAAAATAAATAAAAAGAATTTGTGATGATTAACAGGTATGCATCCTTAGAGGCAAAAGATTCAATATTAAGATTTTGAATCTTACCATACAAAAATATAATCTTCCAAAGTTACAAGAGGCATAAAATTCATCCCCTACAACTTTTGTAAACTGATACTAATTACAGGGAAATTGTTTAGTCTTGTGTTAAAAAAAGGGATGGTTCTCGTTCCCCTTTTTTTAAGCAATGGAAAAAAGCTTCAATTTTATGAAATATATTGAAATAAAAATTAATCATAGTCTAAAATAATGCTCCTAATTGTCTCTTTTATGCTTCTTGAAACCATTTTAATAATTGAAAAATATGAAAATATAATTATTTAGCATTTTAAACAGATAATAACAGGAGATCCTCCCAAATGATGATTACGATATTGTGAAGGAAGGACTTGCAATTGGGAATTGGGACATTAAATAGCAAAAAGTGCAACTAGACAATGCCAAGGGACAAGTTGCGAGAGACAAAATTGGGCTATGATTGTGTATGTCCGCGTGGAAGGAGCATGCATAGACTTGCTTTATATTGATCCCCTAAAAGCTAAAAGTACACCAGCATGCAAATGCATATCATCATTCTGTGTTTCATGTTCGGTTGCTCCTTAACTTCATTCTAATTCCTTAACTCAACCAAGTAAGCTACTCGTCCCCCACTCATTAACTTGTTTGACAAGCCAAAACAAAACAAAACCATTTTCTTGTACTGTTGTACATGAACTTGTTTGAAAAATTAGTGCAGTCAATGATATCGGCTGTTGATAAAAAAAACTATCAGTTAGCTTAAATCTATTGACTGCATCGACTTACTAGTTCCCCTCAGGATAGGAATTTTTTCTTAAATAAAAATGAATATATGTTTTTGGGCTATGCCTATGTGCACTTACTTGATCAAGTATCAAACCACAAACTATCACACACACTTTGTGTATGAATTTTCAATAGTTATTGTAATTTTGTCTATCTAAAAAATATATTCTAAACTTACTTGGAAACTATGATTACCAAACATGAATCAATTAATTTAACCTCAATTTTGTTAAAGATTTATTTTAAGACAAATAATGATCATTGGTAAGATGTTCTATACAGACTTGTGGAATCCAATGTTGGAATCAGATGATATGGAAATGAGAAGTGGACGAGAGTGATGCCAGATGGCTCTGAAGACTCTTTTCTGATGAGCTTTGATAGATTGTGAAGGCTCATGACCATTATATCTAATATCAAATATGTGAATCAATGGATCATCTGAACCAGATGTTATGTATAATCCATTGGGAGACCAATCCTGATTTACTAGAGCTGATTGTGTATCCCTTCTTTCTTGCTTCCACCCAAATGCATGAACCTCTTTCTGCTTCAATCTAATATCAAATAATCGAAGTTGCTTCTCATGAGTCCTGCAACAAATCAATCAATAAGAAAAATAATAAATACTTGTTAATGTCGTCTATAAATAAACTCACATGTAACAATGCAACAAAATAATACTACCAACATTTTAGCCATAAGTTTTTTACTTAACCTTAAAATAAACTTGATATGAATGTTACTTAATGTTTATTTTTTAGAACCATCCGACCAAAACTGAAGGAGGGTGAGCTGCACCAGATCCAAATCCCATGCCCCACAGGATGTGAATGACAAAATGTTAGGGTGGAAAAGAATCACATATCGTATTCGGTGAACTTATGCTCGAAAATCACTAAAAACTTCGACGACAGACAATTGATTTCACCACAATCGTTCAATAGAAGTTCATAGATGTCAAAGTCCTTACGACTGAGATAATGGTATGATCAGTGTTGATTCGACAAAATACGATAAAAACAAGTTTTAGGACACTAGTATTTGTTTTCCTTGTTTTTTGCCGAAACGAACATCAATTAGACCACTGTCTCAGTCGTGTAACTCTATGATCTTCTACTTACAAGCTACAAGGAGCAGCACTGACCATTATTAGAGTTTGAAATGATTTTGATATAGATCATATGAGACATTTCTCCTTCCTAGAACCCCACCTTAAAATAAACCAGAATCTTTGTCCTGATTTAGTCTTCCAGTTGATCATAGCAAATCACAATAACCTTTGACCATTACGTTGTGGTACACATGACAATATTATCTAGTTATGTCATAAAGATTGCTTACATGGTCTTGCTGTCATGCACAACATCAACTACTGTGGAATTTGACAGGTAAGGGGAATCAAGACCCATTCTGTACCCATTGTACAACAAATATTGTGATTATTACACTCTTTTCATCATGTACAGTGCACCATGTGCAAAAGCAAATACTTTTATGACACCTAAGCAAACCAATGAAAACAATGCAACAAATTTCATCTAGCGTTTTAACTTACCTAGGCCTCATTTTAATTCAATTTCTTTTTCTTTTATCACTTTTATTGATACTTTTTGTTTAATGTTTCTAAAGTTTATATATATTAAATACTAAACACACAAATAATCAATACTTTGTGTATTAATCTTTGAATAATAGGAATCAGTAAAAAAATGTGATATTTTTGTAATTAAAATCAAGAGAAACAATAAATATGACCTGACTTGTGAAAGGTAAAGAAACAAAGTTAAAATAAAATGAGTTCAGCATTATGGAAGATGTAATTTACCCTGTTTGAACCATGAACAAATTGAAGTCAACTGGATTTGGCAAGATACTCAAGCATTTACTATCAACCTGATGTATAAAATCTTGTCTTCCCACGTGAGCATTGTACCCTAAAATTCTCTTGTCTTGACCAACAGATAGCACAATTTTCTTGTGCTGAACACCAGCAACTCCCATTACAGCAGAAGTATGAATATTCCTATGCAATGGTTCTGACTTCCATTTTTTCTCATCATTCTCACTCCATAGCATGACAGTATGGTCAGTTCCTGCTGTAACAAAGCTGGTATATTCCCAAGGCAGAAAAACAATGCTATTGATAGCACCCTTAACATGAGGCTTGTCTTGTAAGAAATTGACTTGTCCACTCTGCAAGACCACACATATATATTAGTAATATTTTTCAAACATAAAAAAACAAAAACTCTAAACCAAGGTTTTGAATAAAGGTCTGTGACCGCAATCTAGGCAGCGACATAATAACATTGTTGAAATTGCAACGAGTGGGATTCAGGCCAGATCGCCGCATTTGATTGTAATTATATGCAATATTGAGAATTATGACGCGCCATTAAAAATCATGTTCTAAACTGCTACATCTAAGCTATATAACAATAATTGCATCACAAGTTTTAAGACTCTTACCCTTTCACCATCTTTAAAATTTGTAACTGATACTTGAGAGTCAGGACTATCAGCACTATAAACTGAAAAAAGGCTCTTTCCTTCTGGATGCCAAGCTATATCTTCCGGCCATCTCTTCTGCTCTGCAGATGCGCAATCAGTAGTGCTGAGCAGTCTGGCTCCTAATCTATAAATCAATATGGAATACAAAAGTAAAAGTAAGCCTATCAGTGACTCATTGGTGATGGAAAGAACAAGTAAAACCAGATATTTAAGTCCAAACTAGGTGAAATAACATGCACACCGTATTTTAATGTTACACGGTGCACTTACTAAGAAGAAGCTAGAATTATTAATTTTACTTGAGCAAAAAAACGAAGAAAAGACACCGCATATTTATACAGGAATTCGACCATGCAAACTGCCGACACCTTATTGCCCTATAGTGTTAATCATGTTGGATCACAAAGGGATCATTACATTAAACCAAGAAGAGCAATCAAACTAGGGGATTAAATACCACAACTTCACTCAAAACATTAAGATAATGAGTACGTGAATCATTTCACTTATATGTTGTTCATCATTCACATTTTCATCCACCATAAGATTTCTTATTCACATTTGATACTCTAGTCATTGCCCTCCATAATTCTTATTGATAGATGCAGCAAACTAATTTATCTTAAATGGCTAGTACTAGATCCACATAAGATGCAGACTAGAGGAATACATACAACCACCAAATCAGTCATAGCAATTATTGCAGCTTACTATTCACCATAAATTGATCCAAGGATTTCCATGAAATGCATTTATTGAGGAACCAAATGAACTCCAAAACCTTTTCCAACCACATTGTAAAAATTGTTTAACAATGAATGCCATATTGAAAGTGATCATATAAGAAATAGCAAAGACAGAAAAAGTGCCTTGCATATGCATTAGTCCTGTCACAATTTTATAGAAAGTACAGTTTACATACGAATCCATATTCTAAAATTATTTAAATACATTAACATCTCTTTCATGGTTGATATTTTGATGGTCGAAAAATATGTCATATAAGGAGAATTATAATTAAAATATAAAGGCTCAAAAGAAAAAACTAATTAAGATTTACCCTCGAGGTTGAACTTCCCACAAGCGGATCACTCCATCCAAAGCACTGCAACCATTCCCAAAATGAAGAAAGCAATCATCAGAATCATGAGAATATAACAATCTTGAATCACCAGAAATTTATTTTACCTGAAATTGAAATAGAAGTTTAAACAAAGGATGCATTATATTTTCCCTTTCTAATATTTTCATACAGGAAAATCTCTGGATATAAAAGAGATTGTATGACTTTGACAAAAAATTAAGTGACAATTTTGATATTCAATGAATTTTCTACAACGGCAATTTGCAGCCACAGTATAATGCTATTGAATGTCACAATAGCCACATTCGTAGCTGCATTTGCTTAGAGTTTTTTTTTAAAAAAAAAAACTATGATTTATTAAGTTTCAAATTATGGTCCACAACTGCAACTGCAACTGTGGCCGGAATGTAAAGCTTTTCGATGTCTCCATGGCCATAACTGCAGCTGCATTTGTCTATAATTCTTTTGCAATATAATTTACTACAACATGATTGCAACTACAAGTTAAAACATTTCCATACCTAGTCACAAAAAGTTGATCATTCAAAGGACACAGAGCAAGACTTCTCAATCTCTTCTTGTGTAGACTTGATACGCAGCTTCTCATTCTATAGTTCACCGATTGTGCTGAAGAACTTCTACATATCAAAGGAACCAAATACTTTTGCTCCTTTATTTCTGAAAGCATTCAAAACAAAAATGATCGGTTAACTTAGCTGACCAAAGTGGAACCACGTAGAAAATAGCATGTCCAAATATATGGAAAAACCAACAAGGACCTATCAAATAATGATATTGATACGAAGACTACAATTTAAAAAAAAATGGAAGTGATTAAAGACATGTTAGTGTCCTATGAGTGTGGGATACACACAAGTTTTGTAGCATCGACATTTCTTATGGAAGGACAAACTAGTATGTAATAACAAACAATTAATTCATTTTTTCAAATTTGTACGAGTGTGGACAGATCAGTACCATGTAGTTACATAAATGACAAACACTCGGACACACCTTCAATCAGCATAAGTGTCGGTGCTACAAAGATAACATCGTGTAGCTAGCCTCAAGATGAATGTCTTACCATACTTCCTTTTCGTTCCTTTGTTATCCAGCTCGATGGGAAATCTCTGAGTAAGGGTAGCTCCAGAGTTATAATTTATTAAAGCTTTTGCAGAATCTGGTAACCGTATGCATTGTGAGGTTTTTGGACTAAAATGTTCAGCCTTTGATTGATGAAGGATTTTGGAAGGAGTTTCATTTTTACGAATAAGACTGTTTGATCCATGCTTTGTCTTTCCAGCATCTAATATACTCCCATTTTTTTCACCTTGAAAAAGAGCCAACTTGGATTTAGAATTTCGGTACTTCTCTTCTGCTTTCTTAAGCTGCAAAATTTTCCCACAAACACAATCAGATAAGAATTTCCAATTTTCAATGCAGAGATTCATTCTATTTATGGTGTTTCCTTTGTTGCTATATAAATTAAACAGGTTAAGTTCACACAAGTCATTAACAAGTACATGTATTTAAGGTACGTTTGCATGGAGGAATACATATATATCATATTATATGTAACAAAGATAGATAGAAACTATATTATATGTAACAAAGATAGATAGAAACTATATTATACACACCAACAACATCTATATATATTTGTATTTTATAAAATGTAAATCTAATCTGAAGTATTTGTGAAAGTGAACACACATAGTAAGTATTTATAACAAGAAATCAATAAGCAAGTAATGTAACTGTTTTACTTTCTTTTTTTTTTACCAATGTAATGTAACTGTTAGGCATGATGATGATTGTTAATATTCAAACCAAGTATTGTAATGTAACAGTTAGGCATGATTAGCCATACCATATGAGTGAACAAAAATGGTAGCATGTGACATAAAGAAAAAGGAGGAACCTGGTCATGGAGGTTTTTGACTTGACGACAACGGTGGTTGACGAGAGCAATCAATGCTTCTTCTTGTTCTTCTTCATCAATAAAACTAGTAGTACTAGTAATTCCGTTTTGTTCGTGTTCCTCCATTGGCTTCCTATGCGTTTGTTCTTCGTGATAAGAAACTACCATTTTCTCTTATTTGTGTATATGTGTTTATGGATGGTGGTTACTTCTAGTAGTAGTGTAGTATATATAGCAAAGTTTGAAAGAAGCGAAAGAAGCGCCCATAACTGATCGTGGTTAATTCCTGTAAACCATAACGGCCGGATCATTCGGAACAGGTAACTAACTGCCTACTAACAACACAACTGCATGTACTCCCTCCCTACTCAAAAAACACAAGTGAAACTTCCAAAAATCAATGTGTGACATAAGTGATAAATACCTGTCCCTTGACCATTTGGTTTAGGGTTCAAGTCTTGGCCGATATGTGTATGGAAAATCATTTGTTTAAGGAGATCAACTCGTTAATGAATCTCAAAAGTGTATTGGCCACTCACATTATATAAAAATTAAAGTGAAATTATAAATCAACTATTACTCCCTCCGTTCCGGTGCAAAAAAATATTGTTCCAACAACATTGACACATTTCACTTTTCAATACAATAATAATTATTTTTTATCAATTATAATTCTAATTAATATTACTTTCATAACTCTCAATTTAATATATTTTACTTTGCATTTATGTTAAAAGGAATTGACTAATACTTGACAAGACAATCAAAACCATTTTTCTCTTTCTTTCACTTATAAACTTTTTCTTAATGTGTGAAATGAATAAAAAGATCACTTGGTAAATGGGATGGAGAAAGTATTATTGTAACTGACATTGAGACGGACAGACACTCCGCATCCATCTATCCGTTTTTTTTTACCACTCTTAACACATGTGAATTATAAATGATGTTTTTTTTCATAAAATTTTGATTAAAATGATATATATAAATGTTTGTGACTTTTAAATGGTAACAAGCTATGCTTATCTACCAATAATACAACAAGTATATAAAAAAATCTTATGTTTTTCAATAACATCAATATAATATTTTTAAAAGCACATTTATTTAAAGGTATAACTGAAATAATGAAAAGAAAAAAAAAATACCAACTTCACGTATCGTCATTTGTTTAACTATTGGATTTTAACATCCGCACTAGTATTAATTGGAACTTTTTATAGTCAAACTAAAATAATTTAGCTTATTTAAATAACATTTTGTCCACCAAAAATCGTATAAGACCAAAAATTATTCAGTATCATAAAAGTTTGTCATATGTTGTTATTCATGTATCGTGTTGTGTAATGTGTTGTGGTGATGTTGGTATTTACTATTTAGCAAATCAAACGCATCCTTGAGTGTTTGACAAAAACGGCAGTGCTTTTCCAAACTGTCTATCACAGTTGCTCGACATTCAGAGATTTTGCTCAAGCGTTCCATCGATCAACATTCACATAGTTTCTTTTATACCTGTCGCATTCGTTTTTAAGTTTCGTTGCTCATCCTTCTATCTTAATCTCTCTCAATATTTTCCAGGCTTTCCCCTTTTATAACTTTATATTGCTGTTTGTTATTATTCTATTGATTGAAACTAGAGTAATTTTTATCATAGGTTGTATTGTATGTTATTTTCCCTCAATATGGTGGTCGCATAATTGCATTTGTGGGCAATATATTTTTTGTCAACCTGCTTTACTCACTTGAAAATTGAATTCAATAATTTGAGAAACAAATTTAAAGTGTGCTTATAATATAATAAAAAATGGTTTTCATATTGATTCTTTTATGTCTTGGTACAAATGGGGAGATGTTAGAAACTCAAATCTCTCAAATAGTTCAGCAAATGACAACCACCGCTAAAAACTTCAGCATCTTTCCCGGCCAGTCGTAACCTAATCCAATAAATCATCTAAATGCCATCAAAGTAGTTGAAGGGAGAGGTTGAGAAGAACCTAAGGAGAGGAATGATGAAAGTAGTAACAGAAGGTAGAGAAAAAAAAAATTGATTTTAAAACACCCACCCTCCCACCTAAAAAAGGGAAAAGTAAAACAAATGGAAGAGGGGATATATAAGGAACACTACATACTCTCATCAAAATAGTTGAAAAAAACTAAAACCAAGGAACAATTTAGGAATTAAGTGTGTATCAGGACTACCTTTTTTAGACATAAGCTTCATTCAACCTCATTTTAAAAATTTGAGTTTGGTTAAATATAAGTTTACTAACATCCACTAACCAAATTTCCAGCAACACTGTTTTGAATACAAACTCCAAGAAAAGAAAAGGTAAAACAGTGAAGAATGAAAGGCTCATTAGTTTCTAAATTTTACTTCTACTTAAAAATGAGTTTGAAGGCAAATTTAGAATCAAAACAGCCAGTTACAACGGCTAACCAAAAGAGGCTTTCAACGATCACATGCGCAAGCAAACATTAGAGGGATCTAACAGCAAAACCAAACATTTGCAAGAGAAATAGCAATATATCCGAAATAGTAAAGTACTAACATATGGTAACTACAATGTTGCAATTAAAATATAATCCTCAACAATGACTTCTAAATCTAAGGACAAAAACTGACCCCAGGAGGGTACAAAAACTCCGGAATTAAGAAAAGAAAGAAAAGTACATTATGAACAACACAATAATGCACAACAAAATCAGCCAAGTACCCTTGAACCGCGCACGATGATGTGAACTACAAATTGTGCTCACAGCTAGCCAAAATTTCGAGCCTCGGTTACGCCATTCTCTAAACTTGCGAGATAATAGCAAAGACTCCATGCAAAAATTTAAAGAAAATAATACTAGACATTAACTTCATTCTGGTCGGTTATGTACCTCAGCTTCTGAAAACTTTGAGTGAGGCTCCTCCTAAAGGCAAAAAAATTGTGAGGCCCTTTTTCCTCATGTCAATATACATGGGGGTTGAAATCATGACATATATTATGGTGCAATATTGAAGTTAGTGCCTGCCTCCATGCAATTTCAATCGGAGTTTCCATTTGCAGTCTCTTCTCCGCTTGCAAAAGTTGAAGGAGTAGCTTGGATGCGATTCTCCTCGTTGCCAGCATTGCGAGATTTTCCAGGTCTCACTCTAACATTGGCTCCAATGGGGAAAGGCTCCTGTAGAGACAAAGAACTTGGTTAACTCGTTGAGATTTATTGTCAAGACATAGGTTAATTCTCATTAATTAAGCACTTATGTATAAACTATTTCTATAACAAAAGATAAAAGTTAAACTGTTCTAATATAAGCTATAAGATGTTTTCATATGCTATTCCGGAGAGCATGTGAAAATAAGCTAAAAACAGCTTATTCACATATCATTGGATGTTTCCAAAAGCTCTGCCGAACAGGTCACTAGTGTTTATGCCAATAGATAAACTCAATTAAGCTAATCCAAATAGGCTGATAATCAATTACAGGCTATTCTAACGATAAATTGTTTCAAGCAGGAATGAATGATTATATAACTAAACTTTTTGAAACTAGCTTCAGCCAATCAAATTGTATAGAATGTCTTCCATTTTGGATACTACCATTCTCATGCATGAAGACAATAGGTTCCTAGCATGTCAGCGTTAAATATCGATACCAATTATATAACTATTCACACTACTTCAATTGGTGCAATGGGCCACGTAAATAATAGCAAAAGCAGATTTATGAAGCAAAATATCAGGGAAGCATTGCAGTAACTCAGTATCTTTGTAAAAAAGTTCAAATAAAAGAAAAAGTATATTTACCATATCACCGGCATTTGGGCCTTCTGTCTGAAAGAGAATCGGGCGGCAACGTTTATCTTCATTCATCAGGCTTGAATTCTGGAAATGAGAAACAAGAGAAGCTCTTCCTTGGATTCGGGCATATGCAAGTGACGCTACTTTTTCACTGTTAAACTTCTCCCATTTTTTACCATGGAAAGCCTGCAAAACAATTCTTATATATTAATTACAACAATTCAAGAATCAACAAGTGAAAAAACACCAACTCAAAATTCATTGTACATAGATGAATAACTCAAATTAATATTGCACAAGAATTTCCAAATAACCTGGTGGAAAGGAATAATTTGAGCAGGATCAATCATATTTATGAATGCATATCCAACATTACATTTGTTCTGCAAATATTATAGAATTTAATCAGAAACATAATCACGATTTCATCTCAAAAGGAAAGAATCAATCAACTAATAATAAATACTTGCCTTGAAGTCTATTGGTAAATAGAGAAAATCATAAGTTCCCCGACATTGCTCATCTATGGCAACAAGTAGCATCTTTGAAGTATACCTACCAAAAAATAACAAAAAATCAAAATAGGTCAAATCAAGAGACCGGTGCAAAAGAGTTAGGATGCTTTATTGCCTCTAAAATATCTACAATAATTGTTGGATCTTAAAACAATCTATTAAAATAAAACAATGGCTTTAAGGAGATTAACAATATTACCATTGCAACATCCAGGTGTAGACAGAAAATGAAATAAGCAGGAAAAGTATATTAAAAACATGAGAAGATTATTCACATACTTGTTGGGAATGTTTTTTATCATGAGCGTTGTTCGGCTGTCTTCTCCGCGCAATATGCGGCCCAGGTCAAGTTCATATAGTTTTTTATCCCCATTGCCAGTGGTGTTTGCTTCACTTTTACGGCTGTAGAGGTTTCTCATTCGTTCATTGGTAGGATCAAATTTTGACGTTGCAGTCGTTGACTGTCTACCATAGAGAATATGTGACAACGGATTAGGCGAGCTCTGTCCAGCACTGGACGAGAGTTCAGTACCATTCCCACCACCATGAGAAAACATGTTATTATGAGCAGAAAATTCCATTGGACGCATTTGCCAAGAACCATGGAAACCTCCATTTCCAGGAGAACCCAAGTGAAAGGCAGAAGTCTCAGGAGACTCTCCCAAGTACGAGTTTTTCCTTTCCCAGGGAGAGGCTGTAACAACCGGTGCCGATCCAACATGATGGTCCAAATGTTGTGTTCTCAGCATATGAGGCGGTGTTCTAGCAAAGCTTGACATCTGAGGAAGGCCTGGAGAACCATTAACAAACGATGGCGTTTTCTGCCAAAGCATGTTACTTGGTGAAGATTGCTGATGCAAATTGGAGCCACTCCATATATGATTAAGTCCATGATGTGCGTTGATCCCATTTCCTGATGATCCTAAACAAACAAAAAAGATTCCACACCAGGATTTAAATGTAAAACTACTAAATCCTTATTACAAAGAAAATGTGAATTCATTTTGGAATACTTAATGACAGATACACTGGCAACCCTAAATTCATTTAAATTAATCTGATTTTTAAATAGATTTTCATATTTTTGGCATATTACCGAACAAGAAACAATGTTTTTAGTATCAGTATCAAATTACAGGAGGAATAGAAAACCTATGGATCTTCCTTAACTACCAAGTCCATCATTGTAAAGTTTTAGATTCCTAAGATGCCATTCAACTTATTCATGTAAGCATAGATATCATTTGTAATAAACATCCAGCGCATAAACATCGAGTACACTCACCTCCTCCATTGAATTCTGCTAAGTTCCCAACTGAGCTTATTCCTTGAATATGCCTTCCATTGGAGGCTTCTGTCGCTCCAGCACCTATATTACCAGCCTTGTTGCTAATGGTACTTGAAAAGGTATAAGGACTACCATTAGCTAAACTGCCATGAAACTCTGGTAAAGAATGAGGATGAAATGTTGTTGGACTAGATGCAAATTTCATTGCATCAATAAGATTGTTGGACTCGGAAACACCAGAAAATTTTCCAATAGATCCCCCTCTTGCAGTGTTGTTAACGCCAGAATTGACATGAAATAATGCATTATCAATAAATCCATTCAAAGGTTGTTGCCGCATAGCAGATTGAAATCTCTGATTATATCCATTTTCCGAGCCAGCAGAATCAATTACTCCAGACGATAGTGTTGCTGTAAATGATATCTAGTTAGACCAAAAAGAGCATTTGCTTCCTAAGAAAAAACTAGACGAGGCAGATAAAATCTTACGCTTTTGTCTTAATGATAAGTTGTCAATAATGCTATGACCAATATCACGTTCATCTTGCACCTTATGAGACTGCTGCATCAGACTACAAAAGCAAGGTTTTTGAGGTTGTTAACAGAAGAAAATATTTTTTAGAAGGAAAGTGTAACTAGTTTTCCATAAAGGGGGTCTATATTAAGTATGCATATCCATTATAAAACCTTATCTACAATATATCACTTAGATAGGCATACATAAATAAATTGATGAAAGTCATTAAAAGAAGAACTTTTATCGCGGGTGTTAAAAAGAAACAAATAAAAAAATAAAAATAGCTAAAAGGAAGTGGTATTGCCACCATGTTGCAAACCTAGGATGGCCAGGTTCAAGTTTGATCTGCTTTCCAGCAATTTCAATTCTGTTCAATGCCCGAAGTGCAGCTTCAGCAGCTCGCACGTCATAAAACTCTATAAATTTGAGATGCTTCATCTCTGGATATTCATAGATCTGCAATTAAAAACATAACATTTAAGGAATCTTGTATTATCTTCATGAAAATACAGGCAACTAAGACGGGTAAAAACCAACAATGCAGACTTACTTCTTTAATTTCTCCATAGAAGCCAAAAATACGTTTGAACTCATCGTTTAAAACAGATGAATCAAGACCAGATAACATCAGCGTACCATGACCGATATCCTTCTCTGGAGCATTGACCTAAAGATGCAATCAAGTTATGATACATTTTTAGAAAAAGCATAAAAAGTAGGAAACCGAGGCGATTGAAAAAAGCAAAGCACATAGCAGTACTACTATATATGACCGAAGAAAATTAACACAGCCAAGTATATCCAAATGAAGTCTACAGAAATTGAATTATGCATACAGAACACATTATTACGAAAATACCTTTGGAATCGAATAATGTATATCGAGTTTCCGAGACCTCAATGGCTTGCTTTGAAGGGCTTGCATTGCTCTTTGTGCTGCTCTTAGATCAAAATAAGAAATCATGACAAAGCCGCGATGCTTGCAAGCAGTATACATGGTACGGATATCTCCGTATTGCTGCCAGAAAAAAAAAAACATAGCAATCCATTTACATTTTACAATTAATGCTTTGAAATGTTTGCTAAAAATTTAAGAATACATTAGCGTCGAAAAAGAATGAAGGCATACCTCAAATAGAGTCTTTAGCTCAAAGTCTTCTACGCTGCTATTAATGTTTCTAACAAAAAGTGTTCTAGAAGGCTGTTCAACAAAAGGAAGTTTCCCTTTAGAAACTCCAAAGAAACCATGATCTCCATCCAAACCACTTGTTCTTCTTAGTGAACTTAAATGTTCATCTCCTTCCAGCTCCATGCCTCCACTGCTGCTAAAAACATCAGTATATTCCGAGTCATCATTAGTCCTAGCATGAGAATTGTATTCTAACCCGTCAGCAACACCAGAAAATAGATCATCTTCATCAGGAAGGAGATTATGTATATAGTCAGCCTCCATCTGTTCAAGAGATTTATATGGTTCTTCCTCCAGAAGAGAACTGGCAGCCGTCAGCTGATCGGACAGAACATCATTCCCCGATATATTTACTGCACCAAGATATGCATATAAACACAGATAAGAATATTGATTTAACTAGAGTAAAATCGGAAAACCTTAAACAAATAAAATGTAACTATGCGTGAAAAATATTCTTACATTTATGGCTAAACATATCCGACAGTGAGCTCGAAAATAAACTAGTTTCGCGAGGGAGAGCTTTGGTTGCAACAACCTTGTTCCCGATTATACGATATGACGTAGGTTCTGACTGCCTGAACACGTCAGACCATGATTGGGGATTGTGATGAAATGATCCGTTTGAACCCTTCAATACATCAGCAATGCCTTGTTCTCCACCAAAAGGTAGCTTCTGTACACTTTCCTCCGATAGATTAGTCTGTGACATCGGAAATCCAGATTTTGCTTCAAAGGGTGATGGAGCACTCAAAGTACTTCCAGGCGGTGCTACCATTCCATTCATTCCTGATAAAATCAATACAGCACAGCTTTTATTCAGCAACAAGGAACATGTTTTTCAGATAAAGTAGTAATTGAATTATATTTATGCACTTACAAAATTTGAACGGAATACCACTGTTCAAAATTAACAAGCAATGAAATCACAAATAGCATATACTAGTATATCACAATTAACAAATACGTATATTAGCTTATATCATATACTTCATTTCTTCTTGAATTTGGAATCACTCATATCAAGGCTAATTGCTAGGTACATTGATAACAATTTATTACATGAGCACACAAACATTTATAAGAAGTTCAAAACTAAAGTGCGAGAAATATTTCAGGGCATTAATGATGGGATCAGCAAGCAAACCAATACTCATATAGGTCTACTGTGAACAAATAATGGGTTGATTTGTTCCTCACCTTGGGGGTGTTGGGCATTCATGTATTTTGGCTTCCTTAATCCAACATTCCTCTGCACAAAAAGAGTTCAAGACAAACAGAAGTTAAGTACTGTAACACATTTTTTTTTTTAAAAAAAAAAAAATCCAAATTCTATAACTCAGGGGAAGTTAATTACTAGCTCCATGTCTTTTTAAGTTTCATTTAAGATTATAAAGTACAGATTATAAAATCTAATTAATGCCTTGTGTAAAGTAAAATATCTGTTTAATAATCATGAGATATCCTTTAGCTCTTTAATTTAATACACGTAATTTTTACAAAATTCTCTCTCATAATAGTATTTAATGTTTATCATAATTCAGAACAAATCAAATTCGTAAGATCATAGAATAGAAGTTTATGAAGAAAAAAATGAGATAAATAAATTACCTCAGAATGAAATGAAATATCATCGAAAAAATTGGAGGGGTCAGAAACACCCCTCTGATCCATGACTTGTAAAGGCATCCTTCAGCACAGAATCTGGAAGGAAAAAAATAAATTACAAGTATTGCTGAAAAGTTCTTCACTTGCTACCTTCTTTGGTCTCAACTCATCATCATCTTAATCTGGAGAATAATATAAGGAAAAAAATACATTAAACATGGGACAAAAAAAAAAGGAAAATTTTAATATTTTAAACTCTGTTACATAAAAAAGCTATATATATTATTCAATTGCAAAATTCAAAGAGATAGACGCAAAAACCAAGCAGAAAATAGTTACATAAATATTCAACTAAAAACTCCTCTTACCTACCAAATACCTAACACAATTGAAACCATTTTCAAGCAAAGAAAAACAATGAAGAAAATTGAAACAAAAAAAAAATCCATAGAAATCATGAAATTCAAATTCATCTGCAAAATTTTGATAAAAAAATCTAGCTCAATGGAAATTCACTCAAAAAGCCCTCAATATCAATAGATCAAGTACAAAAACCCAATTTTTCAAAGGAGAAGACAGCTATGAGCAACATAAACATGTTGTAATCTGAATTCAATCTCAAATTCAGCAGCACCATGAGGCAAAAAAATGGTTTTTTTAATAAAATATATATATATATATATATATATAATTATTAATAATATATCAAACAAAGCAAAATTCAAACACCATCTTTCTCCAAAACAAATTAAAAAACTTCAAAATTCTAAATTCTCATAGAAAGAGAAAGAGGGTATGAGAAAAAAGATAAAAAAATATAATTTTGCAAAGGTTTAATACATAAAGAATTCAGAAACATGTGATCCTGTAATGTTTTAACAAAATCTCACCTCTTATATTTGCAATGCTTGAAGAACAATAAAAGAATAAATTAAAAAAAAATGAGGTAAGTTTTTATTTTTTTGGTTTATGAGGACCCAAATACTGGCTTGAAAATTTGAGAAAAAGGAATATGGGATCGGAAAATGGAGGTGAGAAATGAAATTCCGGCCAGCATAGGGCAATTTGCCGGCGAGATTGTGCTCGCCGGTAGCGTTGTTGTTTGAAGAAAGAAACCAGACAAAGACAAGAACAAGAACAATAGGAGAGTTTTTTAAGACTTTGTAAGAAAGAAAGAGAGAGAAAGAGAAACACAAATATAGAGAGAGAGAAAATACAGACAGAGAAAATATAGAGAGAGAATTTAGATTAGTTGGCTTTTGATTAAGATAAGATTAATTTTTTATAACTATTTTTTGACTAAATTTTGAAAATCATTTTAAATAGTGAGGATCATTGCATGAAAAATATTATGCGTTTAGTTAATGCCTGAAAATTGGAATTCTAGAATACATTTGTCACACAATTGGTGCATGTATTAATTTGTGTAAAACTTTTTTTTTTACCAAAATAACTTATTTATTTATGTAATGTCAATAAAAGTAATATTTCTTTCGCTTTAATTTAAGATTAATCTTAACGTTCTACCAAGAAAAATTAATTTTAGCAATTGACAAAAAAACATTTTAACAAAGGAATATTAAATTACATTATATATTTTTCCAGTTTGACCCTATTAGTATAATATCCACTGCTTTATTAAAAATAACAATTAACATTTCAGTACAGTCAAAAAAATTAACATTTCAATAATTTAATAATAAAAGTATTGCACTCAACATTTTATTTTATTTTTATAAAATATTCCGATCAAAAGAATATTATTTATTTATGTTTCAATAATTTAATAAAATGATTTTACTCAATTTTTTTTGTCTTATAAAAAATTCCAGTCAAAAAATATTATGTGTTATAGATTTCAATTGGGAAACGGAAATCTTGAATACACCTGCCACACAATGCACCTATCCATTCTCAAAAAAAAAATGTACCTGTCCATCAGAATATTATTTTATATAAAACTTTTTTGACCAAAAAAATATTATTATTATTTTTTAAGGAAAAAAAAAGTATTTATTTATGTAATATAAATAAAATTGTTATTCCACACATTTTAAATTAATTTTAACACTTGACAAAAAAATATTAACATTTTAACAAACGAATTTTCTGTTAAAAAGGATAATATAATAATTTAATTCAATTTTTGTGTTAGTCCTTTGATTTTCAAGAGAATAAGCTCTAATAACATGGATTCGACTGTGAGATAAGTATAATCTGACGAAGAATTGTTTCATCTACAAATTTAGATCATGTTCTCTCAAATAATTCGTCATTTGATGAAATTCATTTATAATTTAAGCTCAACCACTTTGATATGATAATTTATCATTTATCATTTAATTCTCCATGGCTCTTTTTTGCTTTTTGTTCCTTCTTTAGGTTTCTTATTTCTGACTCTTTTTTATTTGTAATTTTTTTACTTCAATATCATTTTTTCTCAATAGTTATCTATTTTTTTCTTTGACTAAAAAATTAGATTCTTATTATGATTTTTTTACGTATGCATTTAAGCTTAAGTTTTTGTGATATAATTTAAAATATAATTATCAATCTCGAATGTTCTTTTTTTTTGTTATGTAATTGTTAAAATATCTTTTAAGAGTTGCGTGTTTGAACTCAGATTTTTCAACCGGATATTCACTAATTCAACTTAAGAGTTGCGTGTTTGAACATGCATTCTTTAAACGGATATCCAGTAACTCAACTATGTTCATGAGACAAATCGCGAATGTTCTACCATTAACATTAATATAATCACATTTATCTATACAAATCATTTTGTTTTTACTCAAAGGTTATCCTTGATATGAAAAAGAAAAAAGATTGAGATGAATAAGGTAAAGGCAACGTTGATGAGCAATTTTCCTCCTTCTTTTCCGGAAAAAATGAGTTCTAAGTTTCCTCACCATTTTGTCGAATAGTTAATTAAAACGTAAGAATATCAGAAAAGTTGCAATATTATACGGTGAAATGAAATTAAAAAAACAAAGAGTTGTCTTTAACTTTAGATCTATTGTGTTCTTGTAAGTTGCACATCCCGATCGACCATCTGCTACTGTATCAAGGTGAGTGTCGTGTACGAAAATGTTTTGTTTTGGATCGGAGGCCACCAATGTCACAACATGTTTAATTGCTCTACAACATGTTTTGTTACACAGTCCCTTCCCTTCGTCCCTTAATAGATGACATATTTGACAATATACATTGTTGATTTGACCATATTTTTCTACTAATTCACAAAGATAAATAATATCATGTAAGATGTTGTTGGATTCGTCTCGATGAATATTTTTAAAATATTAAATTTTCATAATTTTTTTTAGTAAAGAATTGGAGATATCAAAGATAAAACATATGCATTGGTACGTATGTCGGAGTCAACTAGGTCATCTATTGAGGGACGGAGGAAGCAGTAAATTTCTTCTTTTTTTTAAACAAAAATATTAATACATAAAATGTTAACTTGTGTTCTTGAGATATTTGCATGTGTACTAAAAATGAAAGTTGTATGTTTTATTTTTTAAAAAAATATTAACATCAAATCGAGTTGGACCATCTCCATCTTTTTTTAAGGAAATAAAGAATTTGAAGAGAGATAAAAAAAAATGATGAATTCTATCACCAATTATATTAGACTACTATTAAAAAAAAAACCTTATTTGTGTATGTCCATCCGCAAATGAAATAGTAGAATATTTCATTTATCTTGAAAATTGAAGAGAAACCTAATGCAATATTGTTAAAAAAAATGATATTTGTACAACTATATTTTGGATAACTTTTAAGACAATATGTTTTTCCTCTCTAATAGATCGGATCTAGTTTTCTCCTTCTATGACTTTTCGTCAATCTTCTTTATTGAAGGGGTTGTTTTAGGTCAATTTTTGACCAAAAATCATCCGTCTTTATATTTTTCTCTTTATTACTTTTTAAATAAGTGATTTTCACATAGATCTAGTTTTTTTTTGTGATTTTGTTGTCTGAGTGCGGCGTTGTGTTGTTCGTTGTTTTATGCAACGTTAAGTTGATTTTTCATCTTGTTATGGTGTTCATTTGGTTCATATTGAAAGATCTTCTATTCAATAATCAGTTATTTGAGCGTCAACGTTGCATATTTGAAGACATGAATATTCAGATCACTTTAATTTCATCATATTATTTATAGAACTTTTGCCGTTGTATGTTAGCAATATAAATGACTGAATGTCGTTTTTTTTTGTTACAATGCTAAAAAAAATTAAGACAGCATCTTATTTCCTCTTTTTTTTTTTAAACAAAAACAATAGAAAAAGAAAGAGGTAAAGAGGAAGAGATTAAGACAATGCATGTATGAGAGATAAACTTGTCTCAAAATTATTGTACAAAATCATTTCTTTTTTGAAAAAATCTGAACTTCAACAAAAAAAATTATAACTATAATACTATAGGCAAAAAATATTCACTATCTTTTAATACTAATTACTCGAGGTAACATGTATTGGATATATAAAACGAGTTTTCTTATTCCAACCAAATTTTTTATACACACAAGAGCTAAAATTTCAATTGTTGATTACTTGCATAATGTGCTCGAATTGTTTACCAATATGTCGTGCTCAACTTCAATATCTAAATGATTTGTTATCCATTATTAATAATTGATTGTTTATTTATTATTTATTTGTTTATCGCTGTTGTTGATTTGTTTGTTCAAGGAACTACTCACTTGAATATGAGGATGTCGCATCTCTCCTTCCTTTGGGCAGTGTGCGTGGATAAGTTTCCACCAATCAGCAGCTATCTTTGCTTATACCTAATCACATGGCCAATCATTTATTCTGAAGCTCTAATTCATTTTTTATGCTAATTTTTTGTAATAAATAACTGTGTTATATGTCCATCCATGTTGGTTTATGATTTTATATACTAGAACAACAACTAGAACTATGGACGGGTCCAAATGCAAAAAAGAGCCATTTATTTAGTATAATAATATATGCTTTGAAAATGCTACAACTTATCTATAAAGATTATTTTACTCTAAATTTATTGATTTAAATTAACAAGGTACATCATATAATACATATTTAAAGTTGTTTAAAACAGAAAGGGATAAATTTACAAACAAACTCATCAGTTTAATTGCAAACAATTTTTTTTTTAAGAAACTAAAATTGTCTATCCAAATCGACATCAGGGAGAATCGAACCTGAAACATTAAGAAGGAACACACTCTCAGATCTCAAACCAATACCACCAGATCAACCCAAGTGGGTTATTTAAACACAATATTAGACATCGTACACTGTAATTTTATATTTACCTCTCACTTACTTTTTCATTATATACAACTTATAAGGATTGTGCACAAAGCAGTAAGCAATACCATATATTTGTCAAATGTGTGTGTCAATTTAACATTTATGTAAGAAGTAAGGAGTTAGTTTGTTAGTTTGTACTCTTTTCTAAGATTAATTTTGTTGCTAGGTTGAATGTAAATAGTTATCACACTTCCTCTCTTTTATGGGTGTCTTAAAAGTTATCACACTTTAATTGTTTAAATTAAAGAGTTAAATAAGTTTTTTCGTCCCTATAAATATAACGAATTTTGATTTTAGTCCCTATAAAATTAAACTGAATGTTTTCATCCTCACAAAATTCTTTATTTTGTTTTTGGTCCCTAATGGATATAATTTTAACGTGTTTTTGACATTTTTTGAACATAATATGAATATATAAATGTCGAATATAATAAACGGATATAACACGGATACAATTTGAACATAAAAGAGTTATAATTTTGCCATTTATATGAACATAAAATGGCCAGGACAAAAAACAAAATAAAAAAATTTGTGACATTCAGTTTAATTTTTTAGAGACTAAAATCAAAATTCGTTATATTTATAAGGACGAAAAACTTATTTAACCTTGTTTAAATATATCACCTATCTGTATTGCAAGCATAATCTTCATGGACGATTGTCACAGAGCAAAGGGGATCCGCCATTAACAACGAAATCACTGAAGCATAAATTGGATGGTTTATGGCCTAGCATCAAGAATTGGTCTGTGATTCCGTTGGGTAAGGGCTTCTTTGAATTCAAGTTTCAATCAATCGAGGATATGAGGAAGGTTTGGTCACTAGGAGTGATGAATCTAAAACCTGGAATCCTTAGGTTTAATTGCTTGTCTAAGAACTTCAAATTCAGACTCATACTCAGCTTTGGGTAAGATTGCCTCTGGAATAGGTACCCCCTTAACCATTGATGATGCCACACAGTCCAAATTATTTGGGATTTATGCTTTGGTTGAAAGAGAGGGGCATGCGTTCCCAGTGGAGGTGCAATATGAAAAATTGCCATTATTTTGCACTCATTGCAAGTGTCTAGGACATAGCATCCAACTGGGTTCAAGCACTACTCAACAAGGTCCAAGGGATATACAAAGGAAAGCTCAAAATACTATTCTTAATAAGCACAGTTTGCCTCACAAGAAATATGTGCCTGTTTTTGAATCCCAAGAGGGAGAGGGCGAATTCCCTGCATCAACTACTGATCCTGGTAGGGTGGAGGAGACATCTGCACAAGACAAAGTTGAGACATCAACACAAGATAAAGTTGAGTTTTTAGCAAAAGACACAAATCAAACAGTTGAAAATTTGAACTTGGGAAGTTGAGTTTCTGCATAACTCTTTTTCCTTGTTGAACTCTGATATGAAAGCATCTAATGAGGAGGTTTTGATTAAGGACTTGGATCTCAATGCTTCTCAGAAGGTTCAGTTACAACATGTGACTACCTTGGCTTTGGATCATGTTATTCCTAAAGTAATAGGCTCTTCTTTGCAGCAGCCTTTACCTCAGCCTATCACTATTTATCACACTTCTCTGACACGTGATAAGCTTTCTGTTTTTCCTGTCTTAGAACCTTTGAATACTGGATTGGAAACTACAGTTTCTTCATCTACTGCAGCTCAGAACAATGTGGCCTTGATGCCAAAGTTTTGGGGAGACCTTGTTGATGCCAAAGGATCTCACTCTCCAACTAGTGAAAAATACAACACAAAAAGACATCAGCATTGTTCCTATACATAGTGAGGCTGCTTTAAGAAGTGTTGAAATTTTAAAAACGATTTGGGGGGATATTTCATCAGTGGATCATGATCAGAGTTATGTATAGGATGATCATGCTAATCATGCATTTGCTCATGTTGTTTCAAATAGAAAGAAGAAGAACAACAAATTGCTACAGTCTAGAGGGCTACAAGATGATTGCATTCACACCCGCGCTAAGAGTGGAATTTCCAAAGCCTATAAAAAATGAAATTGTTGTTGTTTCGCTGTTATTGGCTAGAATAAGAATAATATTTTGAAATGTTTCTATTTGCTAGTTTCCTTTTATTTGCTTTATCCTTCTTTTTGTAGGCTTTATTGTATCATGTAGCTATCTGCCAGCTTAGAGTGTTTTGCCTTAGTTTGGCTTTGGTGTATTGATCATGTGTATATGATCCAAAAAAAAACATAAGAAAAAGTTGATACTTCAATTTCAATTTGGTTGACCATGATTTCAAATATATTATGAATTTAATAGATATGCAAGACTTTTGAAATGGTGAAATCATGAGAAATTAAAATACTTAATCAAACGGCTTCATCTTCTGGTTGTGAAAAGTAATTTGAGTGTCTTTGAAAGAATTCATTAAAAAAAAAGGAATAGATTGGAGCATCAAAGGTTGAATGATCTTGTGTTTGTTTAATTACAACTTGCAGTTTAAAAAATAGGTATATAATTATTTTAAATTGTTTACCTTCAATACTCTACATTTCATTATATTTATCAGTTGAATAATATCACTTCATATATAATTGATATCCTTCACACTGGTTAGATCATTCAACAAGAAGCGAGCACATGATCCTATTGACTATGAGAGCATATATGACATTGAATTTTGGATCATGGAAGAAGATACAAATGATACCTCTATTATTGATTTCAATGAGATAGAAACTTTGCTTTACAATGGGAAATCTATTCACACAGTTGGTTTAGACAACGAACAAGGTGAGAATGAGATATTGCTTATGTGCATTTTTTTTTATTATGGTATGTTAATTTATGAATATGCTAGACTCAATGACTTGCTTACTATTCTTAGCTGAAAAGGCACCCATCAATGAAGTTGAATCGGAAGGACGTAATTGGGATTCATTTCCACAAAAAGATGTGAATAGTTATAATGGTGCTAAAGATCCAATCCAACCGACATACATATACATGATTGATCATTAGATTGCATGAGATTTGATATTTTAATGTTTGCAGTTTGAACTTTGAGTTTATATTATGAAGACTTGTCTTTTTTATAGATTTAATGTATTTGATATGAATGTTTTTTTTATATTTGGTATGAATTTATGCATTTTTACTTTATTAATGTATTTAATATGAATGTTTTTTTTATTTGGTATGAATTTATGCATTTTTACTTTATTAGTTATAATTTCAAATGATCTACTTATAAAAATTAGCACTACGCCCTTTAAAAAAAAAGACATTAGCGCTACGTGTATATTTATTTAGTATCGATTCAATGGTCGATCCATGATTTGAAGGTCACACCGATTCGACCTCTAATCCGGTTGTTAAAACATTACAATATATCTCATATAGAGTTTTCATCCAACCCTTGACGTGACTATTAACTACGCACATGATTGATTACATAGCTTCTAGCACATGGTTGATTATATATCCAAACATCTTAACAGTAGTGATATGTAAAAATAAAATAGGGATTTTTGGTAAGACATGAAATCCAATAAGTCACGTCATGGCCTGGCTAAGCATGGTGGAAAAATTTCCTCTAAATTCATGTATAATTTGCTCTAGCCACAAACTTTAAAATGAATATCATGATAGTCACAAATGCAAACAATAACGAGCATTTGTGTGTGCTTGGGGATGTTAATTTATGTCCCAGGCCCCAACCATGTAATTCATGGCCAAGTTGCTTTTTAAGTGCCTCATTGAAAAATTTAGTTTGGATTGACCTGACCTTGCTTTAAGGAAGGGTGGTTTTGAACTTGTCCTCTTTCAATGAATCAATACCTTTCAAATGCACATAACACATCACGTTGCATCAATGCATGATGAAGGTTTGAATCTTTGTGTTGGTGATTGAAAATTTTGGCTTCATCAGGCTTGATGACGAACCACTTCCTTGGGTTTGCCATTGCTAGTTATGCCAACATTTCTTGTAACCCTGGCCTTAACTGTTTCTTTTTTCCAAAGCAATCTTCTCAAGAGCTCTAGGATAATTATAAATTCTAGTGAAATTAGAATTTTAAGTAATTCAATTGAAAAATATAAATAAAGATAATTTAATTGAATTCAAGATCATCTCACCGTTGTGTAAGCTTAAATTGCATAAAATTTGAAGGCTTCAATTGAAGATCATCTACAATGGTGAGATTATCTTGAATTCAAACTTAGGTGAATGTGTCAAACATAACAATATTAGCACAAGCTTTAGTTACATCACCTTGCATTTTTTTATTATTTTTTTTTGCTTTTTGAGTTAGAAAAACCGTGATTCTCTCAATTAATTTGTACACCATAAACTCAACCTGTTTGTTGGATAGTGTTGGTTTGAGACTTTATAGTATTTTTTTTTTAAAGTCTCGTATTCGATTTTTCTGAGTGTTAATTTAGGTTGACTAATTTAACTTCTTAAAAAAAAGTTTGATAAAACTCAAATTTTTTAATTTTACTTTTTAAAAGTATCGAAAAACAAAACTGGAGAAGTGGAATGAAAATGTTCAAAAATGAAATAGGATTTTTGATAGAACTATAGCATATAGGGACTAGTTATCTATCTATACTTTTTTTTACCAAATCTATCTATACTTATATATAAATGGATTACATGATTTTGGACTAATCTTTTATCTTCTAATTATACTTTTTATTTAGAATATTCTAATTATAATTTTAACTTAAGTATAATAGTACTTAAATTTTTAATTGAAAAAATCAGTTAAATCTGGTTGTAATAGGAGAGTTTAATTACGATACGAACAATATAAGTTAAATCTTTGTTTAATTGAGATATATTCCAGCCAAAAAATTATAATCAAATGCAATAAAATTCGTCTATGGTTAAGGGCAGTACAAAAAGCAGAATGACAGGCACTACCCTCTTGACACTAGTATGGATATAATCAAGGATTTTTTTTTTATGATTTTAATGTATTTTGATGATAAAAAATGATAGATAAATGATTAAAATCGATAATTTTGATGAGAGAATGATTGAATAGAAGAAAGATAGAGACCAAGTTTTTGTGGAACCCATAAAAAACATTCTTCTTAGTAAAAAAATAAGAAAAAAAAACTTCAAAGCAAATCCTTCTTCTCAATGAATAAGTGTACTTGTTTTGTCCCCTAAAAAAATGTATCTATTTTGTGTGTTGTGTAAGGTGACCCTTGTGTATATTGTTTAGTTTATGGTGTACTTGTTTTCTGTGTGCTGTGTTGTGTTGCGTACAACTCATTTGTGTTCGAGTCTGCGCATTCTGTTTTTGGGCTATCGGTTATTGTATTTCCAGGCCTTTGCCTTCTCTCGCTATAACTTATGTTAAAAAAAAGGAAAATGCTTTAAAAAAGAAGAATAACTGGTTGGATAATAATTTAATTATAGATTTTTCTAACATGTGCAATATTGCACAGGATAAGATGTAGTTAATGAACCTTTTCTCTTCCATATTTCTCTCTCCTATTAACATTTCTAGCCTATTTCTCCTCCATATTAATTAGCTTTAAAATTTCTTCACCATCATCGTTGCAATCACAATTACTGTATAACCACAAGTCTGCCATCAGTTCATCATCCATGCCTCAACATTCTGCTCTATTCCCTTGGACACCATTACAATCAACATTCTGCCATCTTTGTGCTCCATTTTCAAAGAAAAGAGGTAACTAATATGACAGACAAATATGCCCAAAAAGTTAATAGAAGAAATAGGCTAGAAATGTTAATAGGAGAGAGAGATATATGGAAGAGAAAAGGTTCATTAACTACATCTTATCCTATGCAACATTGCACAGGTTAGAAAAACCCTTTAATTATTACTAACATGATTAATTTTCAAATTATGATTACAAGTGCCAAGATGGACACGCGGATTAATGTGTTCGTCTTTTCATTTTCCTATTGTGTTATATTGTATATTTTTGTTGTCCCCGTAAGTTTAGCTCAATTGGTAGAGACATTGCATAATTTATGTAGGGGCCAGAAAACTCCGGACACTCCACTTCTCCACATTTAATTGTGTGAGCTTCAGTCACAAGGTTACTAGACAAAAATAAAAAATGGTATACTTTTGTTTTATTGTATTTGATTATAATTGTTTTAGAATATTTGACAATCAAAACAAAGATTTCACTTATATTATTTTTATTGCAGTGAAATTGGTCTTGTTCTAATGATTTTATAATGTGTTCGTCTTTTCATTTTTTTATTGTGTTAAATTGTATACTTTGTTTCTCGTATTTGATTATAATTGTAGTTATAATAGTTTAGATGAAAGATAAAATTGGAAGATCAAAAGTCATTTCAAAATTGTGTATCCCATTTATATATACTATTGTGTATCCTCTTTATTTTATTTTTTGACAAGAGAAAACTTAATGCAATTCATTTAAAGTAAGAGTGGAGATACATGAGGAATTCAAATGAAAATATGAAAACCAACATGATATGGAACTACCCTAGTTAAACTAGACTTGTCTCTGAATAAACCTAACATCAAAGGTTGCTAAATCAAAAGAAAGTAGGCGCCACAAACATTGATGATTGAACCAAAATTGGAGACACAGAGTGTAAAACCGTAGTTACTATCTACCACCACCTTTGAGGTCATCTCAAAATCTACATGAACAAACAAAAGATCACGCACCCACCAAAGAGCATACGATAGACTGAGTGCCTCCCCCAAGTCAACATCGAGTAACAAAGATAACCATTATATCTTAGCTAACACAGAGTGACTCTCATCATCCTGAATACATATACCAAGGCTAACTTTGTTGGCCCTTGAAAGAAGGAGACATCCACATTACATTTATAACGAACCACGTTTGGTTTGCGCCAGCAACAATATATGTGTTTTGTGTCGGAATATGAACGAGGGTTCTTATATAACTTGGGCAATGACCCAATTGTGTAGCAGTGTGCTCGCTCGTTAACAAATCATCATAACAAATTCAACGATATTGTTCCAATCATTATCATTTTGATGTTTCCAAATACTATATAAGGTCACCCCAACTTTCGTTGGGCATCTAGTTGTTGTAAAGCAGCAAACACAACTGAAGCAAAACTAATATTAGGATCAACGACAACAAGGAGGGAGGGCCAAATATCAGTACGTTGCCAACAAGCAAAACTTTTTGTCATACTAAAAAAAGAGATGGTTGAATACGAAAATAAAAGTACAAGAATTATACAAATATATATTGAATGATATTCTATTTAACTTCTTAAGACACTCGTAATAAAAACCATATTCAAAAAAATTTAATTTGAAATACACTAAAATTTTAAATATTTTAATATTTTTGGAATGTGGATATTTTTATATGAATGATTTATTATGTTCCATGTACTGTCATTTTCTATATCCTTTTACTTGCAAATTTTGAATAAAAGAATTTTGGTTAAACATATTTTTAAAAGAAATGCTTTTTTTTTTCACAGAAATTAAAAGATTTTGCTTTAACATCTGTTCAATTTTTTTTTTGGTCAAGTGTTCAAACATATATTTAATAGATACCTTGTTGGATATTAACAGGTACATGCATCATAATACACTATGGGATTAATTTTAATGCATTGTTAGTATAAACTTTTTTTTTAGGATGCAGAAGTACATTTGTATGATGTTTTTCTTACATTTATTTGAACATTTGTATGATGCATTGTTCATCATAACAAATTCAACGGTATTGTTCCAAACATTATCATTTTGATGCTTCTAAATACTCTATAAGTTCACCCCAATTTTTGTTGGGCATCTAGTTGTTGTAAAGCAGCAAACACAACTGATGCAAAACTAATATTAGGATCAATGACAACAAGGAGGGAGGGTCAAATACCAGTACGTTGCCAACAAGCAAAACTTTTTATCATACTCAAAAAAGATATGGTTGAATACGAAAATAAAAGTACAAGAATTATACAAACATATATTGAATGATATTCTATATCCTTTTACTTGTAAATTTGAATAAAACAATTTTGGTTAAACATATTGTTAAAAGAAATTTTTTTTTTCACAGAAATTAAAAGATTTTGCTTTAACATCTGTTCAATATTTTTTTGGTCAAGTGTTCAAACATATATTTAATAGATACCTTGTTGGATATTAAAAGGCACATGCATCATAATACGCTACGAGATTAATTTTAATGCATTGTTAATATAAACTTTTTTTTAGGATGCAAAAGTACATTTGTATGATGTTTTTCTTATATTTATTTGAACACTTGTACGATGCATTGTTCATCATAACAAATTCATCGGTATTGTTCCAAACATTATCATTTTGATGCTTCCAAATACTCTATAAGGTCACCCCAATTTTTGTTGGGTATCTAGTTGTTGTAAAACAACAAACACAACTGATGCAAAACTAATATTAACAAGGAGGGAGGGTCAAATACCAGTACGTTGCCAACAAGCAAATTTTTTTATCATATTCAAAATAAATATGGTTGAATACGGAAATAAAAGTACAAGGATTATACAAACATATATTGAATGATATGCTATTCAACTTCTTAAGACACTCGTAATAAAAACCATATTCAATAAAAAATTAATTTGAAATACACTAAAATTTTAAATAGTTTAATATTTTTTGAATGTGGATATTTATATATGAATTATTTATTATGTTCCCATGTACTATCATTTTCTATATCCTTTTACTCGTAAATTTGAATAAAACAATTTTGGTTAAACATATTGTTAAAAGAAATGCTTTTTTTTCACAGAAATTAAATATTTTGCTTTAACATCTGTTTAATATTTTTTTGGTCAAGTGTTCAAACATATATTTAATAGATACCTTGCATCATAATACACTACGGGATTAATTTTAATGCATTGTTAGTATAAACTTTTTTTTAGGATGCAGAAGTACATTTGTATGATGTTTTTCTTACATTTATTTGAACATTTGTATGATGCATTGTTCATCATAACAAATTCAGTGGTATTGTTCCAAACATTATCATTTTTATGCTTCTAAATACTCTATAAGGTCACCGCAATTTTTGTTGGGCATCTAGTTGCTGTAAAGCAACAAACACAACTGATGCAAAACTAATATTAACAAGGAGGGAGGGTCAAATACCAGTACGTTGCCAACAAGCAAATTTTTTTATCATGCTCAAAAAAAATATGGTTGAATACGAAAATAAAAGTACAAGAATTATACAAACATATATTGAATGATATGCTATTCAACTTTTTAAGACACTCATAATAAAAACCATATTCAATAAAAAATTAATTTGAAATACACTAAAATTTTAAATATTTTAATATTTTTGGAATGCAGATATTTGTATATGAATTATTTATTATGTTCCCATGTACTATCATTTTCTATATCCTTTTACTTGTTAATTTGAATAAAACAATTTTGGTTAAACATATTGTTAAAAGAAATGTTTTTTTTCACAGAAATTAAAAGATTTTGCTTTAACATCTATTCAATATTTTTTTGGTCAAGTGTTCAAACATATATTTAATAGATACCTTGTTGGATATTAAAAGGTACATGCATCATAATACACTACAAAATTAATTTTAATGCATTGTTAATATAAACTTTATTTTTAGGATGCAGGAGTACATTTGTATGATGTTTTTTTATGAATACATTTGTATGAATTTTAAGATAATTTAAATATTTTAATGATATATTGGTTATGATTAATTAACATCGTAACAAAATTTTATACTATCGGTGCATATCAATAAAATTTATAAACTATTCAATAACAGTTCTCTCAATTAAGTAGTTGAATTCATGACAAAAAAATAAATCCAAAACTAAGTTTTATCGGTTATCTAAGAATATCTTTGTCAAAAAGATCATATAATATATGTATGCTTCAAAATTGTTTATCCTGGAAAATATTAGCTCTATAATTATAGTTTGTAATTTAGTCACACAAAAAAAATTGTAGTTTGTAATCATATGAGGATGTAGGAGTACACTATTTTGGTTAAAAGAAAGAGTACACTATCATCATTTTTTCCGAGAGGACAGTATCTTTTTATTATTAATATAAAGATGTTTATAATTAATGAAAACAGAATGTGAAAATATCATTGACATTTTTCACGACAATTCATTTTGAAGTTATAGCCTTTAAAGTGAGATATGCTTTTATTTTCTTTATTTCCAAACCTGCAGACAATTTATTATTATGTTAGACCGTTTTTATCTTCTACCATCATCACCAGGTCCATATATACATGATGCCAATTTAAGTTTTGTTATCCTATCAATAAAAGTTTTAAGATATCCTCTTTACATTGATTCATCAAAATCCGATTCTTTTCTTTTCTTGGAAAAAAATTATTTAAAAGAAAAGAAAAATGAGGAAGTTGGTAAAGAGTTAGTAATGGTATAAACTCCTGATATGGTTTATACTTTATATTAAAATGTAACGCCAAATACGCCACTGGTTCCTTAGCTGGAAGATGAGGGCACCCTTAAGAGGGTCAATAACTTTCCCTAAACATTCATATATTTGGTCCATATAGTAAATATCTCCTTAGTTGGAAGGAGAGGATATCCCATATAAAATTTATAATTATGAGTAAAGATATTTGGACAATAATCACTTGTAGAAAAGAAGTTACCTACACGAAAATTATTGAATCCTTCTTTGGAAGTTCATTCACTTTAGAGTAAAGGCACATTTTTTTACTATATGAATGAATGAAAGTATCTCATCTTTCATTCTCATTTCTCAAAGTTTAGCATAATGTCAGAGATGTGTGAACCAAATTCAGAGAAAGTTAGTGAAATTAGTGCTGAGTCTCCAACTCTAACTACACAAGTTGGAGCACAACCAGTAGAAACTGCTGAACCCAAAAGCAGTGAAAGAATCAAAGCCACAAGACACCCAAGATGGACTAGACAAGAAACACTTGTTCTAATTGAGGCAAAGAAAGTGATTGAAAATGGAGATCAGGTTTGCAGATACAGATCATCAACATCAGGGCTTGTTCAAACCGACCCGAAATGGGATTTGGTTTCATCATTGTGTCAGCAACATGGTGTCAAAAGAGGAGCTGTTCAGTGCAGGAAAAGGTGGGGAAATCTTCTAACTGATTTCAGGAAGATCAAAAAATGGGAGTCAAATATTAAGGATGAGTCTGAGTCTTTTTGGATAATGAGAAATGATGTGAGGAAAGAAAACAAATTGCCTGGTTTCTTTGATTCTGTGGTGTACAATGTGTTGGATGGAGGGGTTTGCACTGCTGCTGCATTCCCACTGACACTGATCAAGATGATGCCGAGAGTAGAGAATGGTGATCCCGCTGAAGGTGCACCGGCATTAGAGCAATCTAATAAAGAGGACGAAAATGAAGAGGATGAGGATGAGGCTATTGTTGATAGTGACAAAATGGGTTGGAGCACTGAGGAGGAAAACAATGAGACAAACACAAATGGAAATATGGTTAACAGTCCATTCAAAACACCAAATGCTAAGAAATCCAACATTATAGGGAGTCTCAAAGTGACACCTCCAGCAATCACACTCCCTGGTGCTGCAGGTAACATTTTCTCATTTCATCTTAATATTCATTTTAAGTTTCGTAATAATATATATTTAAGTCAATTTGATTGTACTATTGCTCAAAAATGATCATTGCCTTACTACAAGTATGTCTTTTTATTTCACTCTAAATACAAATCATTAAAATCCAAAAAAGAAGAGCTGAAGACATTTGTTTGAGTAGTTTTATTTGCATTCATATCAAATCAACATGGTTGTGATTCCTTAAGGATATGCAGATTATCGTTTACTTTTTTCTTATTGATCAATTATTTTCTTGTTGCTTTGCACTGATGAGCAGAGAGACTGCCGCATCCATTTTTCCAAGGGAACTACGATCCAGGTAAATGAAATCAACTCAGTTTTGCAACTTTTCTAATTCTTGTCTCTCCTGTTTATAATATATTAATATCAACCTTTTAAGCTGTTCAAATCGTTTAGTTTGACCTGTGATATTACAAATCATGCATCTTTAGTGGTTGCAGTAATGTTTGTTACCATCCCCACAAAGAGCTTTTTGTAACCTTTTATTTCTCCCTTTTCAAAGAGCTCTTTTGTTACCATCCCCCACAAACCTAAACAATGAGATATTCAAATGCATCCATTGGAACCTGTTTGATTTGAGAACTTTTAATTGCAGATTTTCCATTGTTTCCATTATATTTTTCATGTTTTTAAAAAAATTGTAATTTTCAATGATTCATGCACAAATCTTTAAAGACAAAAACGAAGTGAAAATGAAAGACGGTTTTGAAATTAAAAATGAAACATAAACTAGACGTTTATCCAAAACCAATGTGCATCTGTTATTGGTTTTATTTGGTGCCATCTATTTGTCCCTTCCATTGATAAACTCATTGGAAATATATTGATTTAGGGTGTCAGAGAGAAGCTTTGTTCAATGAGGGCTACAAAAGAAAGCGGTTATCATCAGACAATTCGGAAGACACTGCAGATTTTAATGAAGATGTCATCAACGTGCTAAGAAGGAATAGTAACATACTGAAAACTCATCTTGGAGCTCAGAACATAAATTCCCAACTGGCCAGAGACCAGCAGAAGCAGCAAAATGACAGCTTAGTTGCAGCCCTTGGCAGGCTTACTGATGCTATCACAAAAATTGCTGACAAGATGTAGTTAAACTCAAGAGAATGAAGTATTCTTCATTGCAATCAGACATAGTATCCGTGGACAAGGATCTTTCAGTCACTTTTGAATTTGCTGTTATGAATTATTCCCGTTTAGTTTTTTTTTTGCTGGATATCGTTTATTTCTTTCAATCACTTTTGAATTTGGCACTTGAGTTTATTGTTATCAATTATCCCCTTGAAGTAGTTCTTTTGCCGTTTTATTTTAGTGAAATATTCTCTTCATATACATTTGTTCTTATGAAATTGATGTTTATCCTTTCAATTCCAGATCCAGTTTGCATAATATTTTCTATACTTTTTTCTGAAGTGTTATTTGAACATCAACTTCGGATGCCAAAATTCGACAATTTTTAAATGATTAACACTGTTCACATACGTGGTTAATGAAGTGTTAGATTTGATTGATAGATATATCAAGTGTCACAACTCATTAACAGTCAGTTGAACTTTATTAACTGCGGGTTTCAACGTGATTAACCATCATTTTCATGTGTTCAAATCATCATGTAGTTGGAATATCTGAAATCGTGGTTAGTAAAGTTCACTTGATAGTTAATGAATTATCCAATCTTGATATACCTGTTAACCATTTAAAAAGTTGTCGAACATAGGGGTCTTAAATTGATGTTCAGATAATGTTTCTGTAATTTTTTTCCTCAAGTTCCAGATCACGGAAAAACTATTTTTGCTTTGGTTATAATACTTACCTGATCGTGTTACACATTACATAAATGTGAAAACACCTTGACATTTTGAGAACACGCAATGATAATAAAAGGCAGAAAATTCATCACCCAAGGAAGTAGCAAAATAAATATAATCGATGCATCAACTGGCATCTAGTTTCAAATTTGGTATTCTTTCCGTTACATATTACAAAATAAAAAACAATACATCAGCATCATTTACGCTAAGAAGGAATATAATATACATATCCAGGGGATCATAGGATAACATAGCATACAAAAGCACAAAAAAAATGGCTTACAATATACATTAGGAATTTCCTCTAATGATGCAAAACTTACCTCTGAATCCTCTGGACTCACTACATAGGAACAGCCTCAATAAGCTTGGCAAAGTAAAATTGAGTAGCAATTAAGCCTTTCTTCTTTATCGTCCACCCAACCTTGCGCAACGCCCTTTCAACATCTGCTTCAGAATGAAGATATGCCCTGGTTGCCTTGGAAGGCCCAGGGAACAACTCTCCAACCCTCTTCAGTGCATCATAATAAAATGTCTTAGGTGCAAAGCTCAGAATCAATCGCTTTTCTGCCAAAGAAGCAAGGTGAGCAATCATCCCATCTGCTTTACTCTGAGGGTAATGAATCATAACATCGAGGCACACCACTGTATCGTACAATCCATCCAAACTCTCTAAATCACTCACTACAAACTTTGGCATCGCAGGTGACACTCCATTTTCACTGGACAGAAGTTGTTCTTTTGCCTGCAAAGTGAAAAAGCACACTTGCCGTGTTAGTTTGTGTGTTTGAATTTGCTTTTTCATAAACATAGTTTTGAATGAATTTGACTTTGGTTTTAGACAATTTGAAATACCCTGATCTTGCGACTGGCTCTTTCGCCTTTCAGGCTCAGAACTAAGGGGATATAACTCTAGCCAATGATTACATTATTATTGTCAGACATTGTAAAAGGAGGGGCACAAATCCTTAGTTGACAGAACACACACCTGCCAAATTTGGTCTCTAAGGTTTCACCCTGGTCATGGGTCAAATTTAATAGGGAACAGATTTATATCTAGAAAAACTTGCTTTGATAAAAAAGTGTTTTGGTAGGCACGAATGGCATGTTAGGGACCTAAGAATTGAATGGAACAGAAAGAACAATTGAATAAAGAAAATAAGAAAAACAGGGGAGAATCTCTCCTTAAAGGTTTCCCTTTCACAATAGAGTCGCAACTTTATTTTTAGGGGAATAGAGGCACTACTTTATTCACAAACTTCTACAATATTCAAATGATACCTCTCTGACTCCATAATCTTCCTATTTATATAAATCCTTCTCTAACAAAAACAACTTAGTAAATAACTAATTTCCCTATTCTAACCTCTAACATGATGTGTTAGGAAGCACAATTACGGATATGTTTCAATTGTAAACATCGGTTTGCGTGAATATCATTTTGTAAAGAGGAGTGTTATTTGAACAACCATTTGGTTGACAACTTATGGGACAACCAAAATTTACAAAGAAAAAGTAGACATTTGCACAAAAACCAAAGCAATAGAGAGATAAAATAAAAAATAATGTGAATATGAGAGAGAAAGTTGTCTCAAAAGTTGTCAAAAAATAGTTGTACAAATATCATTTCTCTTTTGTAAAACTGAAAGCAACATTACCCTTCCACTTCAAAATGAATTTCAAGCATTGTTATCGAATATCAGCTATATCATAGCAAAATTTTAACAAACTGCTATTGTTCTACGATATGCAACTTAGTACAACGAATAACGGCTATGATGTTATGTTAATATCATTTTATCCTATCCAAGTTTTGGAGTAAATTTTGACCTACATTGATTTTCTTCATTTCTGCAATCACAAATCATAAATATCAAAGTTATTATACATAAATTAAGTAACCTAACCTGTTTCTCAGCTTCAGCAACCATGGCAGCTGATATATCACTAGCACAAACAACAGCACCTTCCTTCGCCAACGGAATCGAAAGAGAACCGGTACCACAACCAGCATCACAAATAGTAACACCCTGAAGCGGCCCTTCGTCTTTCAACATCTGCAAAGCATTCTCAACAGTCTTGGAATGCCCTAACCTAATATCCCGTTGAACTCTATTAACATCATCAGTATCACCGTAAATCTTCTTCCATCGTTGAAACCCGTTGTTGTTGAAATACTCCCTCACAACTTCTTTGTCATCACCGCCTACTTCCTCCGCCTGTTCCCGTCGTCGTCTTTCCGGGTCTGAAAGGGAGAGAAGTGCGGTGAGGCCAGCGACGAAGCCGCCACTGATGACGGCGACTGTTGTGCCGTCTATGGCGCCGGTAACGTCGGCGGCTGTTGCGGTTGAGAGTGGAGGGATGGCGAATGTGGTTGTTAAGAGTTTGTTGTGGCTGGCGGGAGATGAGGGAGAGAATGTAGAGAAACGGTTGGTTTTGTTTGGGTTTGGAACAAAGAGAGAAGACCACATGGATGATGAGAATGCCATTTTGGTTTGGTTTGAGTGAGAGTGAGTTTCGGTTGAATTGAACTGATATTGTTATCCAGGAAAGATAAGATAGCATTCCAGCTTCCATGCTTTTCCTGATTCTCGTGGGTCCTACTTTTCAAATTTCTTCTTTCACTTCCCATCAACTTTAACCAATAAAATTATTGGTTTGAACGTCGATCATAAGGTCTGACCTCACAATATTCACATGACTTATCGATGTTATGCAAAGGAAACAATGTTATATCATTTAAATGTTTAAATAAGTTCAATTTATATCTTTATAGAGTTCGTGCACAAAAAGTTTTATGCATACATCCAATAATATGTTGATGTATCATATAGTGAAGAGAAATGATATTTGTACAGCCATTTTCTAGCAACTTTTTGACAACTTTCTCTCTCATACTCACATGATATTTTTATTCTCTCTCTTCCTTTTTCTCTCTCCATTGTTTTTGAGCAATAAAAAGAGAAGTTGTCACTAAAGTTGTCCTTAAATGGATGTCAAAATATCATTGCTCTATAATAAACTATGACATATTATGTGTTTTTAACTTTCTAAATGATATGACAACACATCATTTGATATATGTGTAATGGTGCGTTTGATTTGCTAAAAAAATGAAGGACGGGACAACACAACTTCAGTTGTCCAGTGTTTGATTTGTAAAACTTTTTCAAGTACAGGACAAACTGGAGGCAAGGGACGGGACAAAAACTGATATTTTTGTCCCTCACCAGACCACAAACAACACAACTTTTTGTCCCACGTACAAGTTGTCTAAAATACCAAAATAGCATTTCGTCCCCCAAAAATCGTGTAAAACAAAAAATTATTCAATGGCATAAAAATTTGTCATGTGTTGTTCTCCCTTATATTGTGTTGTTCTTTCTTGTACTGTTTTGTACAGTACTTGCTGTTTTGCAAACCAAACGCACCCTAAAATTTTATTTTTGTACATTGACAATGTGCATAAATTAACTCGTATTTAATTTATATAGATGTCAACATTTTTAAGATCTTGAAGATATAGCAAATTTTAATCATTAAAAAATAAATTAAGATGTTTTTGTCTTTTCAAAATTTTCGTTTGTTTTTTACCCTTAATGTAAATAATTTTTGATATGTCTTTAACATTTTTTGAATATAATATGAAGTGAACATATAAAGTTTTTTTTTTTAAGACGAACATATAAGGTTTTGACATAGTGTATTAACAATTTGACATAACTTGGAACACGTTTGAACATAAAAGAGTCAGAAATCGGACATTAATATGAACATAAATTGACTATTGACGGTACAAAAATTAAATGGAAAATTTGAGAGGTCGAAAACATTATACTTTAATTTTTATGAACTAAAATCAAAATTCACAGTATTTTGAATGAACAAAAAACTTATTTAACATTGTTATTAAAATCAAATGTTTATTTACCAATAAAATAAAATCAAATGATTTACCACTTTTATTGAATTTATTATTACAACATTTGATTTTATTTAATTCTTAAAATAAATAAACGTTTGATTTTAATGATGTTCGAATGACATACTATCCTGTATTTAAAGTGTTTGTAACCTTATTATCACTATATGAATGTAGCAAAAATTAGGTTTAAGTCTAAAAGTTCTCTAATATATGCAAATGTTAATGATAACGACTATCTCAACGAAAGTCTATAGTTTTAGGTCTCTAAAGTATCTAAGACGTGCAAATGTTAATGATAAGTGAAGTGTTATTGATTTTGGGGAAACTATAGCTTAAAGAAATACGATTTTCTATGATGGTCATTATTACCAAAGCTAAATATGTTGTACATCGTAGACACAAAATTTCTAGAACCCCGTTCCAATTATATTTTGTGTATCTCAAGGAAAGTTTATAATTTTAGGTTTAAAGAACCTTTAATATCTTCAAATGTTAATGACAAATGTTATTAACTTCATGAAACCTATACTTGCATGTAATAAGATTTTTATGATGGTCATGATTATAAATTTTACATAATGGCACATCATATACACACAATTCTTCAGCCCCATGCCATTTAGATTTGGTGTATCTCATAGAAAGCATATGGTTTTAGGCCTCGAACACATCGATTCATAATTACTTAGGCATAATTACTCGAATTTTATTGGCATGCAATCCATGGTTTTGGGTCTTGAAAAAATCAACTAGTTTACAGTTTTAGGTCTCGAACACATCAATTCATAATTACTTGGGCAATAGTTACTCGAGTTTTCTTGGCATGCAATCCATGGTCTTGGGTCTTGAAAACATCAACCAAATGAGATATGCAAGACAAGTGTCAAGAAGAACACATGCAGCAAGCCAAGTGTTGCAAATGCAATAAACCAAGTGTCACGACTCATGAGGAATACATGCAATAATCCAAGTGTCAATAGGAATACATGCAACAAACTAAGTGTTAGTCGTGCAATAAACCAAGTGTCACAACTCATGAGGAATAATACATGCAACGCCAAGTGTCAAAAGGAATACATGCAGCAAGTCAAGTGTTATCCATGCAATAAACCAAGTGTCGTGACTCATGAGGAATACATGCAACAAGCCATGTGTCAAGAGGAATACATGTAGAAGGCCAAATGTTACCCATGCAATAAACCAAGTGTCATGATTCATGAGAAATACACAACAAACCAAGTGTCAAAAGTAATGCATGCAACAAGCTAGGTGTTAACCATGCAATGAACCAATTGTCATGACTCATAACGGATACATGCAACAAATCAAGTGTCAAGACGAGTACATGCAAAAAGGCAAGTGTTAACCATGCAATAAACCATGTGTCATGACTCATGAGGAATACATGCAACAAACCAAGTGTCAAGTTGAATACATGCAACAAGCCAAGTGTTAGTCGTGCAATAAACCAAGTGTCACGGCTCATGATGAATAATACATGCGACAAGCCAAGTGTCAAAAAGAATACATGCAACAAACCAAGTGTCACAACTCATGAGGAATACATGCAACAAACCAAGTGTCAAGAGGAATACATGCAGCAAGCCAAGTGTCATTCATGCAATAAACTAAGTTTCACGACTCACGAGGAATAAATGCAACAAGTCAAGTGTCAAGAGGAATATATGCAACAAGCCAAGTGTCACCCATGCAACAGACCAAATGTCATGAATCTTGAATACATGCAACAAGCAAAGTGTCAAAATGAATACAAGTAAAATGCCAAGTGTTACCCATGCAATAAACCAAGTTTCACGACTGATGCAGAATACATGCAACAAGTCAAGTGTCAAGAGGAATACATGCAGCAAGCCAAGTGTTACTCATTTAATAAACTAAGTGTCATGACTCGTGAGTAATACATACAATAATCCAAGTGTTGAGAGGAATACATGCAACAAACCAAATGTCATTCATGCAATAAACCAAGTGTCATGACTCATGAGGAATAAATGCAACAAGCCAAGTGTCAAGAGGAATACATGCAGTAAGCCAAGTGTTTCCCATGCAATAAACCAAGTGTAATGACTCATGAGCAATACATACAAAAGGCCAATTGTCAAAAGAAATTCATGCAACAAGCCAAATGTTTCTCGTGCAATAAACCAAATGTCATGACTCAAGAGGAATATTTACAGCTAACCAAATGTTAAGAGGAATGCATTCTTATACACAATTTCTTGAGACCCGTGCCATTTAGATTTGGTGTATCTCATAGCAAGCCTATGGTTTTAGGTCTCGAATACATCAATTAATAATTATTTAGGCAATAATTACGCGAGTTTTCTTGGCATGCAATTCATGGTCTTGGGTCTTGAAAACATCAACCAATTGACTTCCATAATTTTCTACAATTGTGTATCTCAAAGAGGGTCTATAATTTTAGGTATAGAAAACCTCTAATATGTGCAAATTTTAATGACAAGTATAATGCTATTGATTTTGGGAAATCTATAATTGCAAGTAATAAGATTTTTTATGATGGTCATAATTATAAAATCTACATAATAGCAAATCATATACACACAATTTCTTGATCCACGTGCAATTTAAATTTGGTGTATATCACAGTAAGCCTATGGTTTTGGGTCTTAAAAACATCAACTAAATGAGATCCGCAACTTTCAGCCATTGTGTATCTTAATTAAAGTCTATAGTCTTAGGTCTATAAAACCTATAAAATGTGCAAATTTTAATAGTGCTATTCATTTCAGGAAACCTATACTTGCAAGTAATAAGATTTTCTATGATGATCATCATTATAAAATCTACATAATGGGACATCATATACACAATTTCTTGAGACCTGCGCCATTTAGATTGGGTGTATCTTTCGTATGAAGTATTGCTACTCCATTTGTCATCTGAAGTAATACTCTCACATTGCTAATATATTGCGCTCATTATTCACCCGTGCGATAGCACGGGACGACCGACTAGTCTTTGTAATGAGCTTTCGGTATCAATTGTATTCGATTTAATGAAGTTTTCCTTCAAAATAAAAAACCTTACATATGAGTTGTTTTGGTTAGTTATAAAAAAATTATAACTTAAAATAAGTGTTATGCTGGGGTTTGAGAATGCTTGTCAAAGGCAACTCCAAGGACTCAAATTTGTTGATAGGGTTTGAAGAATCATAATGAAAATTGTTTAAGCGGAAGAATATATGATTAAGCGAAGTGAAAATAAGTTTAAGCGAATAAGGAGAGGATTCAAGGGAGAATTGTTTGTGTGAGTCTCGTAGGTGGACATGCATGACGATGAAATGCATGATATTGACAAAATTGAAAAGTGACACACGCAATGAATCATTGTTGGAAAATATGTGGGTCAAAGAGGTGTTAGGAGTGGAAATGAAGACATGGCTGACAAATAGTTTTAGGAAGATGACGTTAATCTGTTTCAAAGCCTACAAATTGTAGAAAAAATCTAGGGCAATATGATAGTCCGACCTTCTTTCGATCCTTCTTAGGATGATTGAAGGATTACTCATCCATGGAAGCAAGGTGATATCGTCAAGCTGCTAAGAAGTATAATTGGGGTATAAATATTTGGTGAACGTACTCAAACATGCATACGTTAGGAAGTAAGTTATTGGTATAATAGTTTTAGAAATATGTAGAAACCAGGTGATATCGACAAGCTACTATGAAGGAGAATTGGTTGTAAGTATTTGGAGAACATACTAAGATATATGAGGGTTAAGATGGAAGTTATCAATATAATTGCTTTGGGAGTGTACTATTTCTTACTTTATTTATGTCGTGAAGAAGATCGCACAAGGGCGTTGGAGGATAAACTATGATTGGTTTATGATCATTGCCTCAAAGATGGGAAATTAAGTTCTAATTTCCATCTGAGTAGTACAACCATATACTAAAAAGCTATTGTTTGGGTGCAAGTTTAAAATCTACCCGTACAATAATACGATGCAAAGGTGTTATACTTTATCGGTAGTCAAATTGGCAAAACCATTAAGGTGGAAAGGAACACCTTGTGTTATGAAAGAGAAAAATATGCAGGTTGTGTGTTGAAGTTGAGTTTAACAAGTCATTTTTGACCATGTTTGAATTGAAGGTATATGTTTATAAAGCGAGGTATGAAGGGTTCTATATGTTGTGATTTACATGTGGTAAATTTGGTCACTATGTTGAAGGAAACCCGAAGAAGAAAAAATGTATTGTTTCAAATAATGTGTTACATGACGAACATGTCGTCCATGAAGAAGGAGAGACAACTAGATGAAAAATGATGGTGAGAAGAAAGTGAAAGGACTGTGGGTTATGGTGTAAAAGCCTAAGAGGCGACGTAGATTGAATGGTGGTGGTGGAAAGGGTGGCGTGGCGGTAAAAAAAATGTAACATTACCAAGACGAACACATACTTCTATATTATGGAATCAATTAACGAGGACGTTGATACTATGGAATCAATTAATGAGGACGTCGATATTTCAGGAGACATTAATGAGAATTCCCACACACATAAGGAAAATCCAGCTAATCATGCACAAAGTTTGGACGACAGCATGCTACTAGACAACTTAATGAACTTAATGCTACAAAGCTATATCTATCTTAAAATAAAAGATATCTTAACCCAGCGGGTGTATGGACATCAACGCCATAGTCATCTCGATCACCAAATATCTTAACCCAGCAGATCTATGGACATCGACGCCATAGTCGTCTCAATCATCCATGACGAGAATATAGAGATTGTTATGGAAATCTCAACCCCCGATTTTGAAGGAGAGAAGTGAAGGTGCATGCTCGTAGTTGGTTTTTCACGACCATTTACGCAAATCCCCATGAATATGTCAATAGAAAAGTGTGGACTAAGTAAGTTAATCTTGGACTAAGCTGGTTAATACTACGACAATCTTCGTGGATAGTTAATTTTGCAAGCCGATGATATTCAATTAAAAAAAGAAAACTATCTTTAAATATCATTTTATCTTTTCACTTTTTCCCTCAACAACCAAACACAACGTGCCACATCAGCCAAAAAAAATAAAATAAATAGAGATGACAAAGTTAAACTCATGTTAATAATTAAAACCCTAAGCAAATTGTATCAGAATCAGAACACAATTCGGAGTCGGAACTGAACTGAGCTCGCCGGTATCCAGAAAATCATCAAGGTATTCACATCCTTCCTCTTCCGCTACGTGATTTCGCAATTGCGCGATAAAATCGTTGCATGTGAAATTTTCACTAATTGTAACAACCAGATCTGTTGCATTGTTATAGTTGCCTCTTAAATCAATCTTCAATTTTATTTTCCATTAATGCTTGATCTAATTTTATTTTTCTTTTGCTGAATCATCGTGTGAATGTTTTGAATTCTTGAAGACTTAATGGGAAAAGAGAATCAATCATCTGCGATGGAAGTCGATGATCCGAAATCAACGAATTCAGATCAGATTGTTCCCAAATTCTCAATTACCGGTTTGTGTCTTCTCCTTCTTTCTACAAATACAATGCCGTTTCTTTTACTACTGATTAAAAAATGCATTATTCAGTAATGAAACCTTTATGATTGATGTAATTTAACATTTTAATTTTAAAATTTTACAGTTCTGCAGCTGTTAAAATCAGCACAGATGCAGCATGGTTTGCGTCATGGAGATTACACTCGCTATCGGTATGTATTTTCGTTGTTGCAAACTGGATGCATACATATTTTATTGCCGTCTTTAGAAATGTCATTGATTTAAGCTGTATTACGTTTGAATTCTATAGATTGGTAATAAATGTACTTTTTACCTTGACACTGTAGGAGGTATTGTACAGCTCGATTGAGGAGGTTGTATAAATCTTTGAAGTTTACCCACGGTCGTGGCAAGTATACGAAAAGAACCTTAACCGAGTCTAATGTCACTGAAGTAAGGTATGATTTGTTTACTGTATCTCTCGTTTCTGATGCAAGCTCTCGAATTTTTGTAGTTGCATTAGCTTGAATTTGTGTTATTGTAGAAGGAAAGAGTGTTAGAAAGAATGATTTGTTTCAATTGGCTGTTAGGTTTACTATCTTCATTACTATCGAATTACATATGTGTCCGCTTAAGACTTACAGTGACTAGAGCTAAATAGTAGTCGGCTAGGGCTAAAGATCCCACAAATGCTTTGCAATCTCTAGAAATCAAAGCACTTTAGATAGCGACAGTTATAAGCATGAGTGGCATTACGTCCACAGTCCACGTAATCGTGGCACCTAAGAAAATGGAATCCATGGGGAAGCGGTCTGATCCCTGTTGAGTGTAGATTGTTAAGATGAGTTGGGCTCAATATAAAAACCTAATATGATATCAGAACCTATCCAAGATCCATTGGATCCACACGCCTGATGTGAAGTCCTGGGCATGATGTGTATGTTTTGTTAAAAGTCCCACATTGGATGAGATAAGACCTGACGATGTGTTTGTATGCTGTGGGTAGTCCTCACCTTATAGATTAGGCCAAGTGTAAAAGCCCAGTACTGACAAATAAGTAGATCCACTCCTGTCTATCACCCTCCCTGAAGGCTTTTTGCGATAAGCACTAGTAGGCAAAGTTTTCTGTCTAAGAGTTCAAAGCTGAATGGTGGTTGTTAAATCTTTTATTTGTCGAGTTATAATTTCCCTGTTCTCGCTCTTGAGCCACTTTTAGATGTTTTTCTCAGCATTTCTATCACGTTCATTTCATGCATATCATTATCTAAATCTGAAATCTCCCGCCTTGATACGAAAATAATCATTTAGACCTTGGTTTGTCCTTTTTCCTTTTTATTTTTTTTAAACGTTCTACTAAATTTGTGAATTAAAAAAAATAAACTTTTCATTTTTCTGGCAACTTTTCAAATTATCTACACATGTTTAACAGTGGAATTAGAATTTACTTTTGAATTCAGGTTTCTTCATGTGATTCTCTATTCGGCAGAGAGAGCTTGGAGTCATGCCATGGAGAAAAGGCAGCTTCCAAATGGACCAAATGCATCTCAACGAATCTATCTGATTGGTAGGTTGCGCAAGGCAGTAAAGTGGGCTACTTTGTTTTCACAATTTTGTGCAGTCAAGGCAGATTCTAGGACATCTTTGGAAGCTGAGGTGAGTCTTTTAATCGGTATTGCAAAAAAGGCATGTGGCAACTGGCAACCATTGTATTTACATCAAATGGTTTATTGTTAATTTAATGCAGCATTTATTCTTTCTCTCTCTTCTTTGCATTCTATTTCCAACTCCTCTCTTTTGGTAATCATTTTTCAGTCATAGAAGATTAATTAGCATTTCAAATGCCCATAGTTCTTTTAATATACAGAATAAAATATTTTTATTTCTTCTTTTTAATGCTTTTAGAGTTATTGTTGGATTTGTTCCTTTCCGGAATAATCTGATACAGAGCATTACATGTTACAAAACCTTTAAAAAAAAGTTGTAACGAATTAATTAATATATAACAATGTTGAAAATATGCTGCATCACATTATAATAGAAAAGAAAGTTGATTGGTTTTACTTTTGATAATTTACCCTTTTCTACTTTTTTAATCTATGGCAGAAAATGTTTATTTTGCTGATGAAGCATGGAAATGCCTCTCTTTCATTTGTTCACTGATTTTCAGGCTTATGAGTCCTATATGAAGGGGAGTTTGTTGTTTGAGCAAGATCAGAACTGGGATGTGGCTTTAAAGCACTTCAAAAGTGCTAGGTAAATATATACTATGTCTCCTTGATTTATAATATTTGACTTGGAGAAAGGAAATAAAAAAGCAGGAACAAGCTTATGCTTGGTTGAATGAGATCTTTATGTAAAGAAGAATTCAAATCTTTGCTTTTTGTGCCAAACACTTGTTTATTGTGTAATCTTGCACATCAGCTTTTGTGATATTTCTGTTATTTTCACTCACCCTGTCGAGTTTTTAACCATGATCCTATTTAACAGGGCTGTATACGAGGAGTTAGGGAAATATGGAGATTTGGATAACCAAGTTTTGTGTCGTGAGCGGGTTGAGGAACTAGAACCTAGTATCAGATACTGCCTTCACAAAATTGGCCAGTCAAATCTACAAGCCTCTGAACTACTAAACATTGGCGACATGGAAGGACCTGCATTAGACCTTTTTAAAGCTAAGCTAGAGGTTGGTACAGATTTCATTTGTATAACTTATTTGAAGAAAAGGGAAAATGGGTTTTGTGATATGCTCATATTTTTGAATCAGTATATTCAAATGTTTTCTTATGCGAACATGTTGAATCAATTGCTTGTTATTTTGAAAGATAACTTAGTGTTTGTACCAGGCTGCCATGGCTGAGGCAAGATCTCAACAAGCTGCTTCCATGACAGAATTTCATTGGCTTGGCCATAGATTTCCAATATCAAATGCCAAAACAAGGGTTGCCATTTTGAAAGGTTGGTATCTTCTCATAAAACTTAGACAGCTATTAAATTGAAAAAAGAAAAAGGTTATCTATTGACCAAACTTAAAAAAGATGAAGTTAACCTCTCACCTTTGCCTCACGTGTATGTAACCACCTAATGGTCTCTTTTGCCCATGGTATAAAATGGCATTTCTGTTTTGGAATCTTTTTCTTTCTGCGTTTTCTTAAATGAGTATGCTGTGACAAATTAATTGCAAATTATAGACAAACTCTTTCTGATATTAAATATATGCTATAAATATTGGTGTGAAGAACATGGTGTGTCCCTCTGTTACTATTATTTTATGTAGATCTGTAGTATATCTGCTTAACACAACTCGTTGGGGTAATATAGTTTGGCTGATGAGCAAATATTTCTCTGATCCCTGGACTAGTGGATTTTACTTCTGACTTTTGTACCCTAGGTTGACATCCATAATGCTCCTTTTGGTGTTAAATTGAATTTTACTTCGTAAATGCAAAAAGCCTAAATCCATACACATAATATATTTGTTAATGTGGCGCGAAATTGTTAGTTAACTCATGTGGATGTCAGAGCCAAAGGAAACTAACAATTTTTTTACAACCTAGCTCTTGAATTTGTTGCAATCGATTTTTCTCTGTTTCAATTTTTTTACAAACTAATAATATATTTGTTAATATGGTGTGAAATTGTTAACTCATGTCGATGTCAAAGCCAAAGGAAACTAACATTTTTTTTACAACCTAACTCTTGAATTTGTTGCAATCGATTTTTCTCTGTTTCGATTTACATTGTCAAGATTTAATTGGAAGTGGAATTTCTTATAACAGTTGTATACAGTATTTTTTATTTTTTATTTTAAAAAATTGTTTCAAGAAAGTACACTTATCAATTCGAACATGCTATGTAGTATCAAAAGCGGAATTGTTGCTGGAGCTGACATTTTATTTGTACATGCAAAATATAATCCCTTATGTTTGTGATTCATGAATCATACCACCATTTTTTTCTTATAACTGTACTTGTTTGTGTACTGGTAAAGTTGTTGTCATGTGACTGGAAGGTCACAGGGTAAGGCTGTGTACAATACACCAAATGGTGGGACCCCTTCCCGGACCCTGCGTATGCAGGAGCTTTAGTGCACCGGGTTGCCCTTTTTTTTTTAATTGTACTTGTTTGTGTGATTTAGCATGTTTTTACTTGCAGCGACTTTTCCTTTTAATATAGTTCAGCTCTGTTTAGCTATATGTAGTAATGTTTCTATCTGAAAAATTTTATCAGCCCAGGAGCTGGAGAAAGATATCCATGGTCCCTTGGCAGAAAATATTTCAGCGGACAAAAGACTGGTTATTTTTGACAAAATCTTTTCTGCATACCATGATGCTAGAGGCTGTATTCGGGCTGATTTGGTATTGGAAATTACTTGAATTCTCACTGTTAATCGTGAATCAATAACAACATTTTACTTGTTAAGCTGATATATTTTTATTATTCTGTGCATTTTAGGCCACTGCAGGAAATGCAGAAAGTGTGAAAGATGATTTGAATGGTCTTGATAAAGCTGTCAGTGCTGTCTTAGGAGAAAGAACCATTGAGCGCAACCTTTTGTTGGTCAAGGTTGCAAAAAGTAAACTTGCAAAGCGTAATGATGAGAAAAATGAAAAACTCACCAAACCTGAAGAGCTTGTTCGCTTGTATGATCTCTTGCTACAGGTTGATATCCATGTTTTGTTTGTGAACTTGCATTATTGAACACATTTCTGTGTAAAGATCCTCAAAGCTGTTTTTTTTCCCCTTTAACATTAGCTCCTCAAATGGAATGATAATTTGTATGTATAATATATTTTGCAGAATACATCTGATCTATCTGATTTAGTCAGTTCTGGAAGGGACCAAAAGCCAGAAGAAGTTAGCTTTGCTGAAGAGTGTTCATGCAAAAGTTTGGCTTTTCGAGCAGAAAGGTTGTCTTGCTGGAGCAATTTTTTTCCTGATCTTAGAGATATCCCTTCTTAAGTTATTTGCTTCCCAAATGCACTGCGCATGCATGCTTACCCATGTTATTTTCAGCTTTTTCTGGAAACCAAATTTTTTAACTTCTGTAAAATTAAAATTTGTATACCGATAGCATTAAGGAAAGTTCATCATAACATGTCATAGATATTTAACGACAGTTTGTGGTCTCCCATCTTTAGAGTTTTTTATTTTCATCTTTTAACAGATGATGATTATTGGGGAACTTAGTATGTAAAGCTCCCATCATGGTAGAATTTATGGAAAGGTCAAACCCAGTGTGTCGTCTCTTATTGGATGAATAGAGTCGGGAATAAATGTTATAGTGGTTTACTTATCACTTAGCTCTAACATATGCAGATATTATCTTTATTGTCTTGTTAATGCCTTGATGTTTGCGAAAGCAAGATTAAGTTTTTCTCCCCTCTCATAGGGCCCTCAGGAAAGGGCAATTGAGCAGTAGGTGGTGATTAATGTGGTCCCTGCTGGCAGCATAACCACATCTGTTTCTGGTCTTTAAAGAGATGTTGCCACCTAAACTAAAGGTATACATGCTTATGACTTATGTGCAGGTGCTTTTATGTTGCAAAGTCATACAGTGTGGCTGGAAAGAGGGCTGAAGCATATGCTTTGTACTGTCGTGCTCGCAGTTTAGCTGAAGATGCCTTAGGAAAGCTTCAAAAGTTAGATGGCAATAGTAAGGTAATTTTAGTTATTTTTTAAGATCAGATGGTAGTATTAATTCCTCTGTTTGTTAATTTTTCAAATGATTTTTTTGGTCTGGTATGTGCACTGAAATTTGCTTCGCTTCATTTTCCATCCTAACTTCCATAACATGGAAACACTTGTTAGATCTTGAAGTTGAGTGTGAAATCAATTGTTGTTGACTGGGAGGAACTAAACAAAGGCCTTTTTTTATTATGATCTCCTTCAACCAGGCCTGTAGACCTAAAGATGGTAATGTATCAGGCCTGACTGATCAGAGAAGATCTTTGTACATTCTAATTTCACACCAACAACTTTAGGGTCTGCACAGTGTTTTCGTGATATGGAAGTTTATTCCTTCCCTTTGTTTTTTATAATCTTCTAAATTTAGAATATGATTGAAACTTTTGTTGAGTAAATGATAGTTGTTTTAGATTTATATTTAGTAATTTTTATATGAAAGCTCGTGTTTGATTTTATTGCTATTGATTGTATTTTCTTCAGATTTTTATTTCTTTTCCTTTTCAATTTGGCAGACTATGGTGAAAGAATTAGAGGTCTTGTGCAATGAATGCCGTTCTAACAGTTGTATAGAACATGCATTCGGAATCATGGAGGAGAAGAGTACTCAAGAGAATATCTCGGAAGGGATCTCCAATATATCATTGACCGGAGCTGAACGGGTACATAATTTTCTATTTCTCTTGTGATGCTATTTTTTTGAACGGGAAGTTGTGACTTTTTTGACTCTGTTGAATCTGTCTTGCCTCTGTAGACAATAATAGCATCTGCATGAACATTTATTGATATACTCTGACATGTAATCCTATCTGTTTCAGTTGGAGAAATTCCTATTGGAGAAACTTGATGTTTATGAGTCTGCTGTGGGTGATTCAAACGTGAAATCGGCACCCCGCATTGCTCCCTTCCCCCCAGCTTTCCAGGCAATTGCCCGTAACCCGATTGTGCTGGACCTTGCGTATAACACTATCGAATTCCCAGATATTCAAAATAGGATGAAGAAGGACAAAAGAGCAAAGGGAGGCTTTATAAGCAGAATATTTGGATGAGTATATTTGATTCAGTGTTTGGTTATTTAAAATGAAAAATTCTTGAAAACTGATGACATGGGTTCCTTTGTTGAAAATTGTTTAGAATTATGAGATGGTGATATACAAATTTTGAGTTGTCTAGAGATATTTGGAAATTTACAGCGGAGAGATTGTATCTGGTCACTGGTTTTGGATTTTGTTACAACAGTCGAATAGGATGGGATTCACTTCAAAAATAAAAGTTAGCTGCTGTTTTATTTATAAAAAAACACTTTTTTTTTGTTGAAAAGTACAGTATATTTTTTATAAATTGTATTCGGTCGCCAGTTTTGAACATTGATTATGAGTTGCCTTTATTTTTTATTTTTTTTTGGGTTGCCTTTATAGTTTTAATTGACGAGGGATCGCATGGGGTTTAATATGCAAATATCTTTTCCAACTGAGATCAAAATTGGTGAGAAAAACTGAGCAGCTTTGCCATGCTATTACATCAGAGCCACTTGTAGGTCTTGTTCCTATTTCTTACTGTAATTCTTAGTCCATTGCAGTTTGTCTCACACCAATTTGCTTCTATTGTACCAGTGTACCAAGGGTGTGATTGGATATCTGTTAAAAAAAAACAAATATACCAAGCCTGTTCGGGCAATTTGTCTGAAATTTCACTGTAATATTAAGCACCCTTTCTACGTATTAGTTACTATATCAATGTGTTTTTGTAATATTTTCTTGTGTTGTCAACGAGACTTTGCCTATGTTTGTATTGGCGGTGGATTTGTTGTGAACGTGCGTTTGGAGAGATCCTACAATTTGTAGCTTCTCTATTATCAATTCCCAAGACTCTAAAACACACGGTGGCAGTGGTGAAATGCCAAAACAAAAACATACTTCATCTCCTAATCTTCCTCTGTTTCCACTCTTTCTGTATATCCATTCAAGCAGTGTAGATTGGTAGTTTTGAACCATGAATGAATGTACTCAAAAGAGGTTGGACGTAATACAAAAGAATAATACTTCGCAAAAGCCTTAAGAAAATAAATATAGCTACTTATTAATTGTAATTTATTATAGGTTGGTTTTGGTCCCCAGCACAAAAAAGCAGACAAGAGGAAATCCTCGATCAACCTACCTTATATATCTTGTGTTATTTTCGATCATTGTACAATTCCATCAAGAAAATACCATCATTGTTTAGTACTAAATAGAAGATAATAAGTTCAAGGAAAAGAACGAACTCTGAAATGATCAAAACCTTTTGAAAGCTCCAACACTAGCAGCAACAGCTCACCTTACATACGAAAGTGAAGTTGTCTACTACACCATTTCTCAAAGATGCAATGAAGGCAGCATCCATGGATAATTCCGCAAGTATTAATTTTTTTACAGCTAAATGTTGGAACTCTTAAAACATTTTTTTTTATATCATAATTAATTGTGACTTGTGGGAGTATCGACTTTTCCGTTTTGATAAATTGTGGGAGAATTGAACCATCTATTTTATCCATTGGTGTTTTTCTCGTGGTTCACCGGTGAGGGACCTAATTGGACCCTCACCCTAGAATCCACCGTTTATATGATTTAATTCATATACATTATTAATACAAATATTTTTTTATATTGTCAATCAACCGTAATCGTCAGATTTATAAACGCGTGATTTTAGTGATAACTAATTATTCTTTCTTTTTTTTTTGCTTGAAAAGTGATAACTAATTCTAAAGTTATACATATAATTAATTAATCGTAATTTGGTGACAAAGTAAAACTTTCTATAATTTCGATTTTTTGGTGAAAGTCTAAAAATCAAAGTTTTGTTCATGTAAAACATCGTTACCTAAAATTTGCATAACTAGCTTTTATTTATGCTTGATGATACTTTTTTATTCTCTCTAGTTTTGCTTGCCGTGCAGTTTTGGTTCTTCTAGATTGTTTGGAATCAACTAAGTTGATCTATTTAAAGAATTAAGCAACTGCATGTTGTGCAGTTTTGGTTCGTCAATATTTTTAGAGTCAACTAAGTTCATCTATTAAAAATTTAAGTAATCTATTATTGTCAATAATTTTACATAAACCCTTTAAACTTAATTTATAAAAAATTTAAAAATTTTGAAACTCTAGAGTGAAATTTGAGTTTAAAATAAGTTGGTGAGTATAATTTGTTAAAGTTTTGAAGCGAAAACGAGAGCGTTGTGTTGGAGAGGAGAGAGAAAAGGAAAAGGCGGGTAAAAAATTGATTGATGAGAGGTAGCGATGGACATTAAATATCGCAAGCAACCATCGTTAACCGTCTCTTCTCTTTTTCTTCATTCTCTCTCTCTCTCTCTCATTGATTTCAGAAGAAGAAGAAGAACAAGAATTTTAATTTGATTCGAAAATGCATTTCTCTGATCTAGATGACACTCCTATGTTCCGCCAACAGGTTCTTTTCTCTCGTTATTCATTGATGATTAAATTTATGAATATAAATAAAATTATGAATGAATTGATTGATGCAGCTGCTATGCTTGGAGGAAAGTGCGGAATCATTACGCCTTAGAAGCTGCAAGTTCTACAAAGGGTGCCGAAAATATACGTACGTAACGTTTTCCTTCATTCCGCATTTGAATTTCCCACTCTTTTTTCTTAATTTACACTACTTACTTACTTTTCATAGGGAAGGGCTTGGAGAGTCATATGATGGGGACATCGCATTTATAAGTTCCCTCGATAGTTTTGGAGGAGGCCATACTGATCCTCATTTCGTTGCTTTGGGAGGTAAACCATTAACGTCCTTTTAATTAAACATTAATCTTTTCTCTTCATTTTAATCAATTTTCTCTTCGCTACTCTAGGACCTGTAATGAACAAATTTACCATTGCTTTGAGAGAAATCACTACATACAAGGAACTTCTTCGCTCACAGGTAATCAATATCTGTAAATTAGACGCAATTGTTTTAATTGATATTGCTATGCTGACTGTACTTAATACGGCTTCTTAGGTAGACCACATGATTGATGACCGCCTATTACAAATTGTCAATGTTGACATCAACGAAGTCAAGGTATGCTTTTACATAGTTTTTTTTTAATGTTTATACTTGCAGTGTTTGTTCGTATACTTTATATGGCCTAGCTCCAATAGATTCAATTCTCTAGTGGGTCTATTTAAGTGGTAATAAAGAAGTACGACGCTGCCCTTCATCTTTCAAGTTGTAATTGTACAGCTCTTGATTTTGGACAAGTTTTTTCAATTGTGCTATTACAGTGGGATAGATAACTAATTTGTGCAGCAAGGAACTCCTTAAATAATCAATTTAATTAGGAGCACGTGAGCATATGGAAATTACTAAACAAAATAATTTAACTCAATCTTTTGCAATACAGATTAATATATCAAGTGATATATATCAATATAGAGAGTATGATATGTGCAGTCAATACACACATTTTCTTACAAATAGCTTGATGATAGTTAAGGACAATGATGAAAAACTATCGACCAAACCGTTAAAAGAGATTTAGATGTAAACACGCATCTCTAAAATAAAGACATGATAGGGAATTACGTTGTTTGGTCAGGGTGATACTATAGCACAACAGACAAAGAATGTTCCAGGTACTTAGAGTGCAATCCAAGATCTTTTGGACTAAAGGTAAAGCCATAAATAACTCTATGATTTAGGTCTCGTATTGCCCCAATAGCTTGAAACACCTAGTTATGAATAACTAAGTTAAGTACTTCCAAAATTTCATTATATTTATCTTCAGGATACTCTAGATCTGGAATCTTATTTTGCTTCTAATTTGAATCCTAGGCACTCCTTACAATTGGATGAAGGAGCATAGTGTTGTTTATGACTCATATTTACTGATTAGTGGTCAATCACTCAAGCGTAGCGAAGCAAAGAGAGTGGAGCTGAAAGCATAACTAGGGAAGTGGAACGAGTGACAAACTTGTAATCTGGACTGTAGTAATTTGTAACCCTAAGCTTACTTAATAGACATCACAATAGCTACTCTGCTGTCGAAGACATAGGACAATTGGCTGGCCTCTGATCAATCGGTTGCGTTCTTGTGTGTGTTTTATCCATTTTCTTTAAATCTGGATTTGCTGTTCAAACACATAACTAATATTATTTTGGGGAAAACATCACTATCACAAGACTATTGCTAGTGAAAATTACCATTGTTCAATTTTAAAGATGGCCACTCTTAAGCCTGATTTTTATGTCAATGACACATTCAAATTTCACCTTTGTATGACTGGTATAAGTATATCTTTTATTTTTCCCTTCTAACAGTTCAAACAACGCTTGCAGGAAGCTCGTAAGCGTTTTGACAAAGCTTCCCTTGTCTATGACCAGGTACTTATTGTGAAAAGATTTCAGAGAGTAATGAACTCTTCATCCATAGATTTACTTTCCTTCTGTTACACACGTTTAGTTTGAGCTGTATTTACTGAATCAGAAACCCATTTTGATGTAATTGTAATTTTCTTGTGGTATAATCAATTGCCCACAAGATTCATGGAGTTTCTACTTTGGGAAATTTCTAGCATTTAAATTAATTTGAGTTTGTAGTACTTTGGAAGGAGTATGTGTTTCTGTGTCTAGTGTAGTGCTGCTGAAAGGTCACCCACATATTTTATTTTTTCTAACACAACCAATGCGGATTTTATGATACAGGCACGTGAAAAGTTTATGTCACTGAGAAAAAGCACGAAGATTGATATTGCCACCGTCATAGAAGAGGTATTTCCAGCAGCTTTTCTTTGGCTTTTCTAATTCATAAGTTAATCCAATAGCTTGTTTGAGTTACTATTATTCTTTTGAATCTAATTTGGTATAGTGACACATTCCAGGAATTGAAGAATGCAAGAACGTCGTTTGAGGAAGCCCGTTTCAGTCTGGTATTTTAATTGCACATGATATGCTCCTCTGAATAAAAGATGTATATCATTAGGTCTTATACATAACATATTTTATGACCTAGGTTGGTGCTCTTAATAACATTGAGGTCAAGAAGAGATTTGAGTTTTTAGAGGTTGTCACTGGAATTATGGATGCCCATCTTCGATACTTTCAGCAGGCATATGACAATCACATAAATGGCTCTTTTCCATATGTAGTATTGCACTTATGCTATATATATATCTAAAAACTCTTTCTCTTGCAGGGATATCAGCTACTGAATCAGATGGAACCTTTCATTAGTGAGGTTTTGCTCTTATCTCTATTTTTGCTTGATATTACACAGTTCTTTTCACAGAAAAGTATATATAATTTTCTATTGATTTTTCTAAAATTATAAACCAAGGGGGATCAAGCAGCTGAAACACAGTTAATTTATCTACCATCTGACTATTGGGTTAGTAACTTAGCAAAACACGTTTGAAATTGCTGGTGTAGCGTACTTAAAAACCCAAAACCATGAACCACCGGTGGGGTCATCCAGATGTGAAACCACCAGTTAACCCCAGTGACATGTTTGCTTCCAAGCATATTGTTATTTCTGTGTGTGTGTAATCAGATCACACATGTATTTTTAATAGTGTTGCAATAAATACATTGAATAAGCACTAACCTAGGAAGTTGTATAATACTAGGAATATTAATAATCAATCTACAAGTTCTTAATTCTAGCACATAATAAAATTTTGGCTTGAATTTTTAATTGCCATTTTCAATATGTTGATCGAATGTAACATCTTTTTCCTGTCTGCAAGGCACCATTTTTTGTTGTCTTAGAAATTAATTTCTATAGCATTAATTAATATTTATAGTCAATTTAGTGGTTAAAATGAGAAACTATAAGACCTGATAGTCTTTCATGTGTGCCACAATATTGGTCTAAGCGTGTGCATTACTAACTGTGAAGTTTGTGAACTATTTTTTCTCAACCTGGTGTTTAAGAAGTAAGGGGTAGAATGCTTAAATATCTGACTAAGCAAGCTATGTTGCAGGTTTTGGATTATGTACAACAGTCAAAAGAAAATTTCGATAAGGACCAGATTTTACTTTATAAAAAAATGCAAGAATACAAAAAACAAGTTTATCAAGATAGTAGGCTGTCATTGAATGGCCCTAATGGCTCTCCTAGTGGAGACTCTGCACATCCCTTTTCTAGGATATCAAATGAAGTAGTAGATGTTGTAAAGGAATCTGCCGCAAATGGAAAGGTATTCTAGAATACATTTCCCTCTTTCTCTGAGAATATGTAGCACTTAATTTTACAACTTTTCAATTTTGACTTCTGTTACTGGCCAAAACAATATTCATTTGTTCATCTCGTGAACAAAGTTTAGGTTCAAATCATTCGACAAGGATATCTTTCAAAGCGATCTTCCAATTTGAGAGCTGACTGGAAAAGAAGGTATTTTGTTCTTGATAGTCGAGGAATGTTGTACTACTACCGCAAACCATGCACTGTGTCATATGTAAGTCAGCAACTGTACTAAAACTTTCAACACACTAAACCAGATGATGTGTATTCTTATTAAATGCTGAGCATTCTGTTTCAGGGCAGCAATCCATCATCTCCAAGGAAGAATAGTCCCACTGACAATGGTTCTGGGCTTCTGGGTCGATGGCTTTCTTCTCATTACCATGGGGGTGTCCATGATGAAAGATCTGTAGCACGTCATACTGTAAACCTGCTAACGTCAACTATAAAGGTTGATGCAGATCAGTCTGATTTAAGATTTTGCTTCAGAATAATTTCTCCATCAAAGAACTATACATTGCAGGTATTTATTCTTAAAATTTATCAATGCATAGTTAGTCCTTTATTGTTACTTATATGACACTAAGGAAATCAAATCAGGCAGAAAATGCAGTGGACCAGATGGATTGGATGGAAAAGATAAATGGAGTTATTGCCTCCTTGTTGAGTGTCCAGACACTAGGATCTGTACGTCATATATTTATTTTTAAAAAATACATATTTGATCTCCATTCTAATTTTGATTGCTATGATTATAAAATAATTACGTGGCAGCCTCTATCAGCTAAGTCAGAAAATGGCGATGCTTACTTTGCCGACAAGAGTTCTCTAGATGAAGATCACACTGAGGTCAAAAGGTCTTCATACAAGAGTTTCTCCCCTAGGAACCACTTACGTGCATCTAAAAGTATGCAGTTGCAAAAACACAGTATAAGAAATGAAAAACCTATTGATGTTCTTAGAAAGGTGAACGGGAATGACAAATGCGCTGATTGTGGTAAACCTGAACCAGACTGGGCATCTTTAAACCTCGGCATCCTTATATGCATTGAATGCTCTGGTGTTCATCGTAATCTTGGAGTGCATATATCAAAAGTAAGTGTTTGAGGTGACACATTACTCTAGCCTTCAATGTTGTAGATGGTTTATATCTAGTCAACTTTTACTGAATAAAAGCTAAAACAGGGTTAAAGGACCTCTGACCTGCTAGCTAACAATGGTTACTCTTCGCTGTATGAAGATCGATAACGGTAGCCATTCAAATTATAAATAGACACCGCATTTCGTAGACACCGCATTTGGACTCATTTTATATCTTTAAGCTTAGTGAGTCCCGTTGCTGCCAAATTTTAAGACAATTTTTTTTTATTCGAATTTCTTTTTAAAGACAATTTGATTACATTTGACCGATCAAAACTTAACAAGAACAAGTCGGTTTCACACAGTTACACCAAAACGGTTTTACATTGCATGCCATGATATTTTTTGACAATTGCCGTGTATTTTTAGTGGTAAACAGTATGAACAGTAGGTAAAGAACTATTTCTAAGTTTTCCAAAACAAAATCCTTTTTGTTTTAATTTCCACTTTTGTTGCTAAGGTAGAAAATATTTTTGGCAGGTAAGATCGCTGACACTTGATGTGAAAGTCTGGGACCACTCTGTCTTAAGTATGTTTGAGTCCCTGGGAAATCATTTTGCCAACTCAGTTTGGGAGGAGCTATTATGTTCAAGTAGTACTTTGCAAGACGTTGACACCTCTGTTGGGTAAGAATTGCAAAACTTGATGAGATTATCTCTTTGAACTTATGCTAATATGCACTTTGCAATGTAGTTCATGCAAGGCAAACAGAGACAACCTATTTCATGCAAGAAAACCAAAACATGATGATTCTATTTCATTAAAGGAAAAGTTCATTCATGCAAAGGTAAACCTTCGAGAACTTTATGTTTCTTTTGCCGTGTTTAGAAAAATGAAGGAAGCTTGAATCCTTCTGATAGGAACCAGATAGACAGAAGTAGATGAAGAAGAAATAGTACTCTCTATATTGAAGAAACTATCAAACCGATGAGAACAAAAATAGAAAGAAAGAAAAGTTATAATGATTAATCGTTAATTGTGAACAATTTAATATTTATGTTTCTTTTTATCGCTTTAATTCTCTTTAACTGAAGGACATTTTGGGTCTCAGTTGTACCAGATCTCTCTGGGGACTACTTGATCTCAATTCTCAAATCAAATCCCAGCCAAGCCAATTTACGTACAATTTAGCCTGTCATGCCCCTTTCTTACAGTGCAAAATCATGTCTGAAACTCCAAATGCATTTTGATAATGGGATTATAAAATGCTTATACTGAATATTTGGTAACTGTGTTATTTCTTATTTTAAAATAGGTTTACCTTTTTTCCCGTTATTACTTATTAATGATTTCTAGCATTTAGTAGCATTCTTATTCTCGAATTATTACCTGGTAGAAGTTTAACATACTGGAGACAGAACTTAATAGTTTCTACTTATTGCAGTATGCTGAGAAAATATTTATTTGCCGGACAGAGAAAAATCTTGCAGAGCAGATGTTAAAAAGCATATGTGCCAATGACAAGAAGGCAGCATACCAGCACATTGTCAAATCAGGTATGGATGTCAATACCATCAGTAGGCAAGCATTTTCAGGTACGTCTTCTTGCCCCAGTTAATCTCTGCTCCAAAAAAGTTTTTGACGTTGAAAACCCAGGAAGTCCTCAAAGAATTAGTTACTGTGCAGGTGACTCTTTCAATGCGGCTTCTTTGATTAATTCAAACATTTCATCTGAAAATGAGAGTCAATTGACTGACGACATACAAAATGGTTCTAGTGCGATTCACCTGGCTTGCCTAACAAGTGACGCCGGCATGGTGGATCTGCTCATACAGCATGGAGCAGATATAAACGCTTATGATTCAAGAGGTCGAACACCACTACATTACTGTATTATCAGAGGGAAGCCTGCAGCTGCAAAAGTGCTTCTTACTAGGTATCGTAGACATTTTCAACCATTGTATTATATGCCCGAACTCACCTTGTGTGATCAAATAATTACTCCCTCCGTTTCAAAGTATATGTCGCAATCAACCACTGCACACGTGTCAATACACAATTTTGACCATTAATGTCTGTAATTATCTACAATAAAAAATCATAAAAATTTGATATTTTGAAAATATTCATCAAGATAAATCAAACAACATCTTACATGCTAACATTTGTATTTATATATTAGTTAAAAAAATATGTTCAAAGTAAGTTAGATGAATAGTGCACACTTTAAAATTACGACATGTATTTAGGAATAGAGGGAGTAGTAATTAATGACCCATTTGCTCTGTAAACTAGAGAAGATGTCAAACTTTTGGTGTTATCTTACATACATGCTAAACATGAGTACGTGAAGAACTTTGTAAAATTTGAACTGTTAATGCATTCTTCCAAATACACATTAAAATGATAAATACATTTATTACTACTCTTTTCTTCATTTCCACGTATTGGAATAGTAGTACTTCCAACTTGCTTGGAATAGTAGCATTCTTCCAAATACACATTAAAAATGATAAATACGTTTATGTTGAAAAACAATTTTTCAATGATTTAATTCTGTTTATGTCATTTCTAAACTTCTACTGTCATTTCATTGGGTAATGATACCATTTTCGTAGTTTGCTGTTGCAATGTGTTTTCCCTTTTTTTGTTTTATTACGGAAGTAGAGAGTGTGTGTCTGTAGTTCATTATTGTCACGTTGTACACTAGTGGATTGAAACATCTTCCAGTTAATGAGGTTTATAATTGACCATGAATGAATTTGCTTTATCACAATACCACGGTAAATGTTGCATTTAAATGTTAAACTTAAGCTAATTTCATGGAAATTTTCCTCATTCATACATTATCTCATAAGCTGTTTCATGGTTGATATTTTCTGGTTTATTTGGAAAAATTTATTGAGTTGTCGATCATTTTTACAGGGGGGGCAATCCACATGTAGCTGACAAAGAAGGCAACACTCCTCTTACACTTGCATCAGAAACCGGCTGTGTTGGCAATGAAATTCTCACTCTCTTGGAAAAAAGATGACAATGCCCAAAAACAATTACTATAAACAATCATTAAATCCATGTCCCAGATTGAAAACCAGCGGTTAGTGACTTGCATGGAGAGAAGAATGGGGCTGAATCTGGTGGGGTTGGTTTTATTGGGTCATGTTGTATAGCAACTATCTTATTAATTTTAGGATGTGATGTGCATGTGCTGATCATGGATGGGACTTTCCATCTATGCCAACGTTCAATTTTGCAGCCTCCATCCTCTATAGTATATTTGTGGGACCATATGAATGATCATGGTCATGGATTACAAGGATTGTACAATACTTTGACAAACAAAAGGATTGTATCTAGTAAGTTATTTAACTAAGTGTTAGTTCCTCCCAAAAATATCTTAAACACAACACTTTTGTGGGCTCCGTTTACTTGTACGAGATCGGGAACCTTGAACACATGATAAAATTATACAGAAAAAGCTAAAAGTTCAAAGAAGTATTAAATCATAGAAAATGAGATTAGAGGATAAACCATAACGTAGTTGGGTAAGAATTGTTCGGCTTAAAAACAAATTAAACAGAGGAAATTGTTAAACTTCAAAACAATTGAAGTAATAACTGGTCTATCCAAATTCAATAACAAAACACAAATATCAACCACAACAAACCTGCCAAATTTTTCTATAATTCACAAGCAAAACTAGTGCAGATTCTTGAAAACAAAGGAAAGCTTGTTTCATTTTTATTTTTATCTAATTCTATGATGCCAAAAAAAAAATGAAAAGGAAACAGTAGTTTGAACATGAGAGAAAGCGCAACAACAAAGTAACATACAACAGTAAAGAAGTAACCTACAAATACATGATAATGTGGAAGTAACGGCATTTGAATACATGATAAATTATGACGATGATGAAGTTGAAGTGTTGATTGATGAAGGATTCTCTTTGTGTAATGTGGAAATTGAATGATCAATGAATTTAATTTATGAGTGATGAGTGACGGAACTCATGGAAAGAGGATGGACATTCTCGGTTTTTGTGAGCTACATACTAGTATACTAGTGAAAAGAATTCAATTTTTATTTCAAAATTTCATCTCTTTTGATTTCAATTATGTTCACCATGTATACAATATTGACATACACAATCAAATAACCGACAATAGGACGATAATTTATAGCAGAAATAGGACTTTGAACAATATTCACTTTCAATGCAATAGAGCAAAATAAAATTAAAAGGATCCAAACAGAATTATTATCAAGCAACAATCAAACCATCAAATTCAATGGTTACAAATTATTGGAATAGAAGATAATTCTTCTATAATTTGAGGCGCGAGCATTAACATTGATCGTTGTCTTGTAAAAGCCTGGCATTATGCAAAATATAGGTTGCGAATAGCATATCATTTTCCAAGCCTTCAAAATTTGAAATAGTACATGACCTGAGGTGAGACTCACCAAAAATCGGGCAATCCCAATCCTTATCCAAAGATGGTGAAAGCTTGTTTGATCGGAAGAGAAGATAGAATGAGACGTAATAACTCATCTGTAAAATCGCTGATTCTATCCACCGCCACCGCCGGCGGCGACATTTTATTTGGATTCAGAGGAGGAAGGGTTAACGAAGTTTAGCGAGACTTAACGCTATTTAATCTTCTAATTGTGAAGAAAATTTGCTTTTTTAATGCTTAAACATCTTCGACAGTAGTTAATTTCCGTTGAAGACCCGGCAGCAGTTAATTGCCTCTAACCTCGGCGGTAGTTAACTACAGCTGAATTCTCAATCTATATTCGCGTTTTTTTCTTTGTAAATTTGCATGCGGGTGACTTGCAAGCAGATTCGTATGCTAGATCCCTTGAGTTTTTATGCCTTGAAAGTCTTGCATTTTCCTTTTCTTTTTTTTTTTTAGAAAAAGTCTTACATTTTTCTATTGGTGAATGAAAAACTCAATTAAATTGTATTAAAAGATAAATTTCTAGGATGAGAAGAATGAACTTCGTGACGAGAAATAGAGGTTCAAGGCAGAGAAAGAGAAGAATAAATTTCTAAGTTGAGAAGAATGAACTTCTTGACTTTGTTAGTTTTCTATGTATTCTAACTAGACCCTGTGACTTCTGTTTGTATTTGACTTATGAATATTTATGAATTAATTTTGGTATTTTTCTGTAAATGTCAATAAGTTTTTTATCGGTCCTAATGGTTGCTACTGTGTTCTGATATAAATTGAGAATTCAGCGGTAGTTAACTACCGCTGGGGTCAACGGTAGTTAACTACCGTTGGGGGCATTTAAGTATTTTACTTGTGTTTTTAGAAAGTTTTTGATGTTAAAAAAGCAATCGTCAATTGTGAATGGCTTAATGGGCCTCCTTTTTGACATTTTTTTATTAATTAGTCCAAGAAAATTGTTTAATTTCATTTCTAACAAAAAAAAAAGTGTTATTTTTTTTAATCCTCCAACTCGTGGGAAAAGTGGTCATGTAATCGGCGGTTTAGACAGAAGATAAATAAAGTTTGATAAAAAATTATTTCATCCAAAAATCAATGGTTTTACAATGAATGAATAAATTTTCTCATTATTCTCGTGAACATGATTAAATTGATAAGAACATTACATTCTATATGTTGGGACGAGGTTCGAACCACATATTCTCCATTGATATACCTTTAAAAATGTGAAATTTTAACTATTAGGTTACTTGACAAAATAAATAAATAGATTATCCAATTTGTCTTTGAATTAAATTTTGCCCCTATAATATGGTTGTTGCATGTGGGAAAATATTTTTTCTTAGAAGACAATCCCTAAACTAAATATTAATATAAGTTATCTCGATAGGATTAGTTATATGTTTGTCCATGTAAACTTAGCTTAATTAATAATGACAATACATAATATTTGTAGGCTGCGGTTTAAATGTTGGACACTCCACCAATAGTAAGTAGTATAATTTAAAGTTATATATACAGAGAGAGATAGTAATTCTCAGGTACCTTAGTTCATTGATTTAAACAAACGATTTTTCGATGATTTAATTCTGTTAATTCATTGTGCTTTTCCTTTTTCTTGATTTACTACGGAAGTAGAGAGGATTTGTTTTTGATTCATTATTGTCACATTTCCTTTAGCAAGCTGTACACCGGTGCGTGGAAACCTCATAATTAACCATAAATTTGCTATATCACAATACCACGATAAACTTTGCATTTAAATATCAAACTTAGGGTGTATTTAAATATCAAACTAATTTGCATATAAATTAAGCTAATTTCATGAAAAATTTCCTCATAAATTAGCTCATACGTTGTTTCATGGTTGAAATTTTCTGGTATACTTAGAAAAATTTACTGACTTGTCAATAATTTCCTCATGCATGCATCAGAATTCAGCAGTGTTGGTGACTTGCATGGAGAAAAGAATGGGGTTGAAGCTAGTGGGGTTGGATTTTTGGGTCATGTTGTAATTATCTTATTAATTTAAGGATATGTGATTGGCTGATCATGGGAATTCCCATACCAATGTTCAATTGTGCAGCATCCATCCTCTATATATTTGTGGGACCATGATCAAGGCTATGGATTACTTTGGACTTTGGAGGGCAGTAAGTTGAAACTCAGTCAAACTATCAAGTGGTGGAATTGATCAAATTGAAATCTAATTATGTGATAAGTTTTAGTTATTTTATAATTGGCACCGGTGACAGTTGAATTAATTTATCCAATTTTGCGTACGAGTTGATGACTCGGCTTTTCAATTTTGTTTTGTTTTCATTTTGTGTGATAAAAATACGTTTGTTTAAGTGAGCTAAGCTTAACATGTTGACGAATTTTATGGTTCTAGTCTGAAATGTTATTTGTAATACTTTTTTTTTTTTTTTTTAGGGAAAACATTTTTATAGCATTTCATTAATATTAAGAGT